>OBAS01001808.1_pt1 | contig 11706 bp, 5 predicted proteins | sample 1517591 | NCBI WGS metagenome assembly OBAS01 (sample SAMN04571700, study PRJEB22368) | human gut metagenome | biome: human gut; material: stool | host: Homo sapiens | place: Luxembourg | collected 2012-10-05
CGTCCAGAAGCTTTGCATCCTTAATACCAGCACCCTGTCTTGCAATGTAGTAGCTACTGTAGTACATATCAGTAGCCTCTACCTTACCGGACAAGTCAGTATCGCCCTTTACGCCGATGTAAACCTTTGCAGTAGCAACCTTTTCACCCTTATACAGGATATCGAGGTCGGTATCTACATATGCCTTGCCTTCGCTGTCGAACAGTGCCTTCGGGCTTTCTGCACCAAAAAATCCGGCAACATACACGTTGCGCTGTCGAACAGTGCCTTCGGGCTTTCTGCACCAAAGGTCAGATCGTCCATGACGCTCTCGCCGTTTACAGTTGCAGACTTCACAAGGTCAGCAGCGTTGAAATTGCGTCCGTCAATAGACAGATAGAAGTTTGCATCCGGATTTACTTCGATTTCCAGTTCTGCTTCTGCAGTCGTGGTGGTTTCTTCTGTAGTAGTGGTAGCTTCGGTAGAAGCTGTCGTGTTTTCTGTGGTAGTGGTTGCTTCTGTAACAGTTGTCGTAGCTTCTGTGGTAGTTGCTTCTGTAGTAGAAGAAACAGCTGCCGGTGTGGTAGTAGTTTCTTCAGTGGTTGCTTCAGTAGTTGCTTCCGTGGTTTCTTCTGTAGTAGTTGTTGTTGTTGTGGTAGTTGTGCTGGTAGTTGTCTTCTTGCTGAAGTCCGGCAGCTCTTCTGTTGTAGAAGCTGTGGTCTTCTTGCTGAAGTCCGGCAACTCTTCTGTTGTAGCAGTTGTAGTTGCCTTTGTAGTAGTTGTTTCAGATTCTGTTACAGTAGTGGTTGTTGCACTGGTGCTGGTGGTTGTCGGGCCTGCACTGGTGCTGGTTGCCGTAGCAGTTGTTGCTTTAGTAGTAACAGTCGTTGCTTCGGTAGTAGTGGTAGTGGTAGTTGCTTCGGTAGTCGTTACAATAGGTTCTTCGGTAGTGGTGGTTGTAGCAGCAGTCGTTGTTGTAGTGGTTGCTGCAGTTGTGGTGGTGACAGTCGTAGCCTCTGTAGCAGCTGTAGTCTGCGGTTTTTCTGTGGTAGTAGTCGTTGCCGCAGAAGTTGCAGTTGTAGTGGTGGTAGCTGTTGTAGTAGTTGTAGCAGTTGTTGTTTCGGTGGTTTCCACGACATCATTCATGATTACGCGGATCGCACCATCCTTCAGACCAACCATTTCGTCGAAGATGTCTTCGCCGGTTACGCCCTCGCCGTTCAGGTAGTTGAAACGCTTGACATCTACCATCGTGGTGCCGCTGGGCAGTTTGTCAGAACCATTCGGTGCCCAGTCTACAGGGAACTCATAGTACTCAACAGTCTTGCCATCGTATTCACCAGTCTGAAGTGTCAGACCATATTCGTCAGCCAGTGCCTGTACAGTATCCTTATCCGGCACATTGAAGATCATGCGGAATACCTGATTCATCTTTGTCGGGTCAGTTGCACCTTCGGCAGAACGTGCACCAATGAAACGGATCCAGCGGTCGCTGCCGTCAGTAATTTTAGAAGTGCCGTCCTTGTATGCAATGAAATCATTTGCATTCGGAATACCGCTGCCGAAGTCGTTGACAACAAATGCTCTCTTTTTCAGCAGCTTGGACGGAATGGTGTACAGCTTTGCGGTTGCTTCCGGCAGGTTGACAACGCAGTTGATACCATAGCTGGTTGCGTCTACGCCTTCCTTGGCAGTTACCTTCACGCCCAGAGTGTAGTTCTTCAGAGAAGTGGCATCCTTTTCACTGGGATATACGAATACTTCGTCAATGTCCAGATTGATGTCCTTTTCTTCTGTTGCAGTGGTGGTTGTGGTTGTAGTAGTCGTGTCAGCTGTAGTGGTTTCAGTCTGTGCATCTGTGTAAACGCGGATACCGCCGTTGTAGTAAACTACATCAGTGGTCGCAATATCTGTGCCGTTTTCGTCAATGTACTGACGGTTCGGAGCCAGATAGCCGTCGCCGTGTGTACCCTCAAAGTCCCAGTTTACCTTCTGATACTCTGCAAAGTTTACCGGGAACAGATAGTAGCTGTCGCCGTTTTCATCTGTCTGCAGTTCCAGACCGTATTCCTTTGCGATGTCCACTGCGTTTTCTGCAATGGTGCAGTTGATGTCGATCACCTTGTCACCGCTGATCGTGATCGTGCTGGTACTGGAAGTCCACTGGAAATACATCCAACGCTTGGACGGCTCAACGCTCATATCCTGACCGTTTGCCTCATAGCCCTTCAGGTTCTGCGGAGAAGGAGCCAGGTCGCCGCTGACATAAACGTCCCTATAACCATAGTCCTTCTTGTTCTTCGGGTTCTTGTAGATCGTCAGGATCTTGGAAGTAACTTCCGGAACTTCCAGAGCGAAGTTGAAGCCCTGTGCGTCCACATAGTTTTCAACCAGAACGGACAGCGGGATCTTGGCATAGTTGCTTGCAGTCTTGACCTGTGCTTCGTCTACCTTGAAGATGATGCCCTTGCCCTTCGGAGCTTCTGTCGTGGTGGTGCCGATGGACTTGGTAGTGGTTACAACAGTGGTGTCTGCCTTTGTAGCAGTGGTCTGTTTTGCTGTGGTTGTTGCAGCAGATGCAGAAGTTTCTGTAGCCTTGCTGGTTTCAGCAGATGCTTCTGTCGAAGTAGAAGCAGTGGTTTTTGCTGTAGTGTCAGCTGTGGTAGCTACAGTTGTAACTGTGGTTTCCTTAGTAGTTTCCTTGGAAGTAACAGTAGTTTCTTCTGTCGTTGCAGAAACGGTGCTTTCTTCTGTGGTTGCAACTGTTTCAGTGGTTACAGTGGTCACAGTTGTAGAAGTAGTGGTCTGATCCGGATCTTCGTCGAAGCACAGTACGATCTTGTCGATGGTTACATTGCCGTACTGCGGCCAGTAAACCATAAACTTCACAGTTTCACCAACATTCTCCGGAATATCGTAAGATACAACGACCTGCTTGTCTGTCGGAACTGTCATATCCTTATATTCTTCACTTAACCAATCGCCTTCCTGTGTGCCTGTGCCAAATGCACCACTGGTGGTCTTGTCAGAAGATTTTACAGTGTAGTAAGCAATTGCCTTGTATGCACCCATGGGGTCAAATTCAACGAAAGTGTTGCCGTTCTTCTCGCCGGTATCATAATCTGTATCTTCCGCCTGCTTCGGAGTCAGTTCCTTGGTGTACTTTGCGGAAACTGTAGTGGTCGGCTTTGTGGTCACAGTGGTTGCAGCAGTCGTAGTGATCGTTGCATCATCTGTGTAAATCACAACAGAATCCACAGTGAAGTCCTCATAGGTACCGTCGCCCCAGGCACCAAACTTCAGAGAACCATCATATTCCTTCTGAATGGTTGCGTCCACAGTCTTGGTGATGTCCCAGGTGAATTCGCCGGACTTGCCCAGAGTTTTGTTTTCCTGTGTGGTCTGTGTCCAATAATCCGGTGCTTTCTGTGTAGAAGAACCGAACATATAGTTGTATGTGCCGATTTCCTTATCAGAGGAAACGTTGACAACGACCTTCTTGACAACATTGCTGTTGGTGATGCCAAAGTCAGCCCACTTCCAGCCAATCATGCCTTCCTTCGGGTCAGCCTTCTGTGCATCCTTCAGCAGTTCACTGTAGGTCTTGCCGACAGTGATCTTTTTCACGCCCTTTTCCTCTGCGGTAGTCGCTGTAGTGACAGCAGAGGTTGCAGTGGTTTCACTGGAAGCAACAGTAGTTTCACTGGAAGCAACCGTGGTTTCCGCGGTAGTTTCCGCAGTGGTTTCACTGGTCGTTGTAGTAGTGGTGACTTCATTTGCCAGCTCTACTGTGAAGCTAACTGAAATCACTTCGCCTGCTGCCGGCATATCCCAGCCAGTCGGATCGATCGTCAGTTTGCTGCAATTGTAATCCCAAACCTTATCATCTGTAGCAGACTGCATGCTAGCCGGCGAGAATGTAGTGTACTCCTGATTGATCTCGTGAGTTGTTCCGCCGATCTTTACAGAATCGATCGTGATTTTCTTGTACAGGGACTTACCGCCGTAAATATCCGGATCCTGAACGCACAGGTCGAAGAAATTGTAGGAACTCAGAGCATCACCCCAGTTGCCTCTTTTTACAGAAACTTCATAAGAACCGCTCTTATCGATCGTAGCATCAGTTCCCATGCCTACCTTATAATTGTTCAGCGACCAATCACCATCTCCGCTTTGAATGTGCAGAAATGCAGTCGGTGCATCATCTGCCGCTGTCGCAGCGAGGGACATCATCGGGGTCACCAATGCACTGGTCAGAATGGTCGTTGCCGCCATTACGCCAGCTGTCAGAGATGAAAGAAACTTTTTCATCTTCATGATTATCATTCTTCCTTTCTTGAATTGATGCGGCGTATTGCCGCTTGGTTGTGTGCAGAGAAGCTTTTTGCATTTCAAAAAAACGAATGCCGCCGCACTGTTTTTCACGTCCCCCTTTCCGCTTTCAAATTGTACAGCCGTGCGATTTGTCCTCTGAAATCTGCCCAGTGCTTTCCTGCACCCTACTTCTCCATATACCAGCATAGCATATTTATCGTTATTTTGCAAGTATTTTTTTTATTTTCCACATATTTTTATACAGCACCAATAAAAGCACACTCTGTTTTTGTGCATTTTTTCTAAATCTCGAATTGCCAGTGAAAAACAACTTGATAATCTGATACGACACGCCGGTGAATTTTGCATTTTTCAAATGTCAATTTCCGGAAGCATTGTGAACGCCGTCACGAGGTGCGGCGGCGATCTCCTGCAAATCCTGTTCCAGCTGACTGTCCAGCATACGGCAGTTGTTCCGGTCATAGAACACACCGGTAACATCCCACAGCATGGGACACATACCTTTGGTATACGCCGCCTGTGCCACCGCGGTGAGGAATGTCCGGACAGTTTCTTCCGTCTTGTTCTTGGTGGAACAGCCGTACTCCCCGATGATCACCGGCACGCCGTTATCCAGAAACCGGCTTTGCAGCTTGTCCATGTCGTTTTCCAGAATCCTCTGATCTCTGGGTGAGCCCCATGTGGTCTTGGCTTTTCCCCAGTCGGCATTTTCTTCCAGAATGCAGAACGTAGGCGGCGTATAATAATGTACCGAAACCGCACATCGTCCGGCTTCGTCCTGCGGCATCTGAAAGGCTTCGTCACAGGTCAGGTCTACGTCAGTGGCATAGCCGGCGATCAGCAGATGCCGCCTGGGGTTGTTTCCCCCGGAACCGCGTACCAAGTCCACAAACTGCTGGTTGATGCGGTTGACAATGCCGTATGCCTCTGCCTTGCCGTCATCAGAGCCGCTGTAGCGGTTCCACAGATCATCAAAACAGCCTTCTTCGTTCATGGATTCCAGAATCAGGTGGTCACCGTAATCTGCAAACCGTTCTGTCACCTGCTCCCAGATACAGGTATATTTTTCCATACAGGTGTCATAGTCCGTGGAAAATCCTGCGATCCAGCCGTTGTCCCAGTGGAGATTCACCACCGCATACATGCCGTTGTCCAGCACATACTGTGCCACCGTTTCCACACGGTCTAACAGTTCCGGTGCAATGGTGTAGTCCTCTGCCATGAGATTCGACCACGCCACGGGAATCCGCACCGAATCAAAACCGGCGGCAGCGTAGCCGGCAATCATATCCTCTGTAATTGTCGGGCTGCCCCATGCAGTTTCGTAGCTGTTTACCCCGCCGCTGCTGTCGATCCAGTCGCCGCAGGCTTCCAGTGTGTTGCCCAGATTGATGCCCAGCCCCATTTCTTCCACGATCTGGCTGGTAGTCATGTCGTCCCGCATTTCAGTGCGGGGGTTGCTGTCGGCTTCCTTCTTGCTGTTCTCCTCTTTAGAGGAATTGCCGCAGCTGCACGACAGCACCGCCAGCACCCCTGCCAGCAGCAGAGAAACGACTTTTTTTCCGTTTCGCATGTAACACCTCTTATCCCTTTTTCGGCGGCTTCATGGTGAGGGCGATGCGTTTCCGCTTCAAGTCCACGTCCAGCACCCAGACTTTCACCACCTCGCCGACCTTGACAGCCTCCAGCGGGTGCTTGATGAACCGGTCACAGATCTGGGAAATGTGTACCAGTCCGTCCTCATGAACGCCCACGTCTACGAAACAGCCAAAGTCGATGACATTCCGCACAGTGCCCACCAGTTCCATGCCCGGTTTCAGGTCTTTCAGTTCCATGATGTCCCCACTCCGGAGCAGCGGCGGCGGCAGTTCGTCACGAGGGTCACGCCCCGGCTTTTCCAGTTCCTTGAGAATGTCCCGCACAGTGGGTTCGCCTACGCCTGCCTTTTTCGCAATGGCAGAAATGCCGTGCTGCTTGGCAATGGCACGCTGCGGTCCTGTCCGGCAATGTCTGCCAGCTGGAAGCCGCACTCCTGCAAGATCTGCTCTGCTGCCCCGTAGCTTTCCGGATGCACTGCTGTATTGTCCAGCGGGTTCTTGGCTCCGGACACCCGCAGGAATCCGGCACACTGCTCGAATGCCTTCGGGCCCAGTTTTGCCACCTTTTTCAGCTGCTTCCGGTCGGTGAACGCCCCGTTTTCCGTCCGGTATGTCACGATATTCTTGGCAATGGTCTGGTTGATGCCGGCAATGTGGGACAGCAGAGAGAACGAAGCCGTGTTCAGGTCTACGCCCACATGGTTCACGCAGTCCTCCAGGAGAGGCGGTGTTGGCATCCACGCCCACGGCATTGACGCAGTCCTCCACCACGCCGTCCAGTGCGGCAGACAGTTCCGCCTTGGGCATGTCATGCTGATACTGTCCCACGCCGATCGCCTGCGGATCGATCTTTACCAGTTCCGCCAGCGGATCCTGTAACCGTCTGGCAATGGAAACGGCACTCCGGAGGGAAACGTCATACTCCGGAAATTCCTCCGCCGCCAGCTTGGACGCAGAATATACCGAAGCCCCTGCCTCGGAAACCACCATATACGCCGCGGAATAAGGCAGTTCCTTCAGCAGTTCCGCCACGACCGCTTCCGACTCTCTGGAAGCCGTGCCATTGCCGATTGCCACCGCGGTCACGTGGTGCTTCCGCAGCATCTTTCGGATCACGTCTTTTTCCCGTTCCAGCGAAGCCCCCTTGCTGACGGTGATATGTGCCACGCCGGTGTCCAGCACCTTGCCGGTTTCGTCCACCACTGCCAGCTTGCAGCCGGTGCGATAGCCGGGGTCTACGCCCAGAACGATGCGGTTTTTCAGCGGTGCTGCCATGAGCAGCTGCCGCAGATTGGACGAGAACACGCCGATTGCCGCTGTTGCCGCCTGCTCTGTCAGAGCCTTGCGGGTTTCCCGTTCCACCGCCGGAAACAGCAGTCGCTGGAATGCATCTTCTGCGGCAGTCTGCACCAGCTTGCCGCAGGGGCTCTGGTTCTTCACGAACTTCTGAATCAGCAGCGAAGCCCCGTGTCCTTCCGGCAGCGTAACTGCCACTTTCAGAGCACCCTCCCGTTCGCCGCGGTCAATGGCAAGGATCCGGTGTCCCACAATGCGTTTCACCGGTTCTGCATAGTCGTAGTAGTTCTGGTACGGCGTATCGGCATCTTCCTCTGTGGCACGGGACTGTATCGTTCCGGCAGACATCACCAGCCGACGCATCTGCTTTCGCAGGTCGGCATCATTTGCCATTTCCTCCGCCAGAATGTCCATTGCCCCCTGCAATGCCGCTTCGGTGTCCGGCACTTCCTCCTGCAAAAAAGCTTCTGCCTCCTGAGCTGGATTCGTCTGGGGATTCTGTGCCATGAGGATTCGTGCCAGCGGTTCCAGTCCGCGGGCAATCGCCATAGATGCCCGTGTTTTCCGCTTGGGACGATAGGGCAGGTACAAGTCCTCGGTTTCCACCAGTGTTTCCGCACCGCGGATCTTTTCTTCCAGTTCCGGTGTCAGCTTGCCCTGTGCTTCGATCGCCGTGCAGATTTCTTCTTTCCGCTGTTCCAGCTTCCGCAGATATTGCAGCCGGTTGTCAATGGCACGAAGCACCTGATCGTCCAGCGAACCGGTACGCTCTTTCCGGTACCGTGCAATAAACGGGATCGTCTTGCCGTCGTCCAGCAAGGCAATGGTATTGTCGATCTGTTCCTGCCGCAGTTGGAATTCGGCAGCCAGTTTCTGTGGAATATTCAAATAGAGTTCCTCCGTTTCTGTGATTTCAATCGGACTGTTATAATAGTATAACAAACTTTTGGAAAAATTGCAAGTGATCATTTTCACATGTCCTTACAAGGACAATCCCACCAGACACTCTTTGTGCGGCATTGTTTGAGAATCTGAAAACCAAAAACCGATTTCTGCACCTCCGCAAAAATCGGTTTTTCTTTTATTCATGTTGTGCAAAGCCATCACGCGGCTTTGTGTGGTATTGCCTCAATTGTGTTATGCACTGTGCGGCAAGAAGCTTACAATATGTACCAGAAATTGCAGCAGAACAACCGCATCGTTGCTGCTGACCTCCTTATCTCCATCGCAGTCAGCATTTTTTACCGCATTCTTATTCAAAGACACCGTGCCGGAACAATACCGGTTCAGCAGGATCACGTCTGTGATGTCCACTTGCCCGTCCAGGTTGATGTCGCCGTAGATAGGCGAAAAAGACTCAGATGAGGTAGAAGAAGTGGTGGTTTGATTTTCAGAAGTTGCAGTAGCTTGGTGTTTAATTGCAGTTGAAGGAGGTGTAACTGTCCGTGCCGTAGTACTCGTTGCTTTTGACGTTGATATAGTTGTTGTTGTAACAAGTTCAGTTGTTGTAGTTGCCACAGGTTCTGTGGTTTGAACACCACCTATGGATACAAAAGAAATTTTATTTTCTGCTGCAGAAGTTTCTGCTGCAGAACCAAAATATCCATAAATTGTTAAGTTGGTACAATTTTCAAAAGCACTTTCTCCAATATCCACCACACTATTTGGAATGGTGATTTCCGTCAGACTGGTACAGCCTTTAAAAGCATACCCTCCAATACTCGTCACGCTGTCCGGAATCGTGATTTTGGTCAGTCTGGTACAGTCAGAAAAAGTATAATATCCAATACTCGTCACGCTATTCGGGATCGTGATTTCGGTCAGACTGGTACAACCCTCAAAAGTACTCTCGATACTTGTCACGCTGTCCGGAATCGTGATTTCAGTCAGACTGATACAGCCGTCAAAAGCACGCCCTCCGATACTCGTCACGCTGTCCGGGATTGTGATTTTGGTCAAACTGATACATTCGTCAAAAGCATACCATCCAATACTCGTCACACTGTCCGGAATCGTGATTTCAGTCAGACTGATACAGCCGTCAAAAGCCCACACTCCGATACTCGTCACACCACTGGGTATTGAGACAGAGCCAGTACAAGTTGTTCCATCAATCAAAATATGATTAACAATTACCAATGGATTTTCTGCTTGTTTTATCTTTAACCAAGGTGTATCAAGAAAAGCTTTATATCCAATATACGTCACACTATCTGGTAACGTGATTTCGGTCAGACTGGTACAGCCCCAAAAAGAACAATCTCCAATACTCGTCACGCTGTCCGGAATCGTGATTTCCGTCAGACTGGTACAGCCGTAAAAAGCATACTCTCCGATGCTCGCCACGCTGTCCGGGATCGTGATTTCCGTCAGACTGAAGCCGGAAAAAGCATGCTTTCCGATGCTCGTCACGGGCTTTCCATCGATTTCTGTGGGAATATTCACTACTGTAGCAGCATCTTTATTGCATTTGGCGATTTCGATTTCTCCTGTATCCGTCACATTATAATGCAAACCTTCATATGTGCCATCGTAAGCACTCGCCGATAACACTGTTCCCACGCTTTCTTGCACACTCTCCACCCCAGACAGCCCCACACCGCTCACGCAAAGCACGCCTACGGTCACTGATGCAAGAACTTTTTTCCAAAACCTCATCAACTGCATCCTCCTCAAATTAGTCAAGATTCAACGTTTTTTACATTATAGCTCAAAAAGAAAAAGAAAAAACAACCATTTTTGCGATATTTTGTAAATTTCAGTATTTCATTCGCATTTAAGTAACAAAAAAAGCCAGCCCCTGCACATACAGGAACCAGCTTTTTGCAACATTCACTTGTCAGCGTTTTACTTCTGCTTCATCTCCGCAGAAACTGCTTCAAACTCGTCTACGATCTCCTGTTCCGGAGCCTTAGTCAGCAGCGAAACCACAACGATCGCGATCAGTGCACACAGGAACGCCGGCAGCAGCTCATAAATGGCAAACACGCCGCCCAGCTTGCTGATGGCAAACTTCCATACGAAAATCATCACACCGCCGGTAATCAGCCCCGCCAGTGCACCATACTTGTTGGAACGCTTCCAGAACAGCGAGGTCAGCATTACCGGTCCGAAAGTCGCACCGAAGCCTGCCCATGCAAAGGAAACCACGCGGAATACAGAACTGTTCTGGTCCCACGCCAGCACAATGCCCAGCACAGCAATAATCAGCAGGACGGCACGTGCTGCGATCATGGACTGCTTTTCCGACAGCTTAATATGGAACACGCCTTTCAGCAGGTTCTCCGACATACTGGACGAAGCCGCCAGCAGCTGCGAGTCGGAAGTAGACATGGTGCACGCCAGAATGCCTGCGAAGATCAGTCCGGCGATCAGGGCAGCTCCCACGCTGTGTTTGCTCAATACCGTTGCCATTTCCAGCACAATGGTTTCCGCCTTGGAAGAGGTTTCAAGCGGAGCAACCGTGCCGTTTACCGTCAGGGCGTTGCCGATGATGCCAATGAATACTGCCACGCCCATTGCCAGCACTACCCAGACAGAAGCAATGCGGCGGGAGATCTTGACCTTGTTCTTGTCATCAATCGCCATGAACCGCAGGAGAATATGCGGCATGCCAAAGTAACCCAGTCCCCACGCCAGCGTGGAAATGATGCTCAGTCCGCCGAACGAAACGGCTTCGCCCTCTGCGGTGCGGGTGCTGGTAAAGCTAAGGTAATTTTCAATACCCTTGGCATTTTCCAATACGTTGTCCAGTCCGCCGGCAGTATGTACGCCATAGATCACCAGCACCACCAGAGCCGAAGTCATAACGATGCTCTGGATCAGGTCGGTAAAGCTTGCTGCCAGAAAGCCGCCCAGACAGGTATAGGAAATGATGATGACCGCACTGATGATCATTGCCATGTGATAGTTCCAGCCGAACAGCTGATTGAACAGCTTGCCGCAGGCGGAGAAACCCGAAGCGGTATACGGCACGAAAAATATCAGAATGATGACTGCCGCAATGCCCATCAGCACGTGCTTATCGTCCCGATACCGGTTGGAAAAGAAGTCAGGAATGGTAATGGAGTTCCGGCAACGCTGAGAATACACGCGGAGGCGTTTCGCCACCAGCAGCCAGTTCAGATAGGTGCCGATCGCCAGACCAATGGCAGTCCAGCCTACCTCTGCACAGCCGTTCAGATACGCCAGCCCCGGCAGACCCATGAGCAGATAGCTGCTCATGTCCGAAGCCTCTGCACTCATGGCAGAAACCACCGGTCCGAGCCGCCGGCCGCCCAGATAAAAATCGCCGACGCTGCTGTTCTTTTTGGAATACACAGCACCGATCACGACCATCATGCCCATATAGACAAGAATGGCAATCAGAATACATACTACGGATTTTGTCACAAATCATATCTCCTTTCAATTTGGCGTAAGAGCCTGTTCAGGCAATACCGCACAAAGATTGTGCGACAGATGCGTCGTCAAATTTTTCGTCAGATGAAACAAAAAG
>OBAS01001814.1_pt1 | contig 11682 bp, 10 predicted proteins | sample 1517591 | NCBI WGS metagenome assembly OBAS01 (sample SAMN04571700, study PRJEB22368) | human gut metagenome | biome: human gut; material: stool | host: Homo sapiens | place: Luxembourg | collected 2012-10-05
ATCCCGCATAGTTACTGAGATAATCCACAGCTGGAATTTAGTTTTTCATTTAAGTAATAAGTAAAGAAACAGGTGGCTCTTCATGTGATTAGCAGAGAATGGGGGATGCTGTATGCCAAAGGTGATGCAGGATTTAATTGAACAGTACATAGAGGCTGTTAAAAAGATTTATGGATCTCATGTACGTCAAATTATCTTGTACGGTTCTTATGCAAGAGGGGATTTTCGCTCGGATTTAGATGTGGATATCATGATTCTGCTTGATTTATCTGATTTGGAATTAAAGGCATATGGACAGCAGCTTTCTTATATGACGTATGATTTTAATATGGATCATGATCTGGATATTAAGCCGATTGCAAAAAGCGAAGCGCATTTTAACAAATGGATTGTGAATTATCCATTTTATGCCAATATTCATAGGGAAGGAGTAGTTTTGTATGGAGCAGCTTCAGCGGTAGAAAATGCAGTTGAAGTGCAGGTAGCGATCATCTCAAAACACTAGGAGTGCATCATCAAGGGCTATGTCATGGACGGTGAACTCTTGAAAGAGTCGGCCGTTATGCTTTTGCATAGCGGCCGTTTTAAAACGCATTTATGATCGTTGACGGGCGCAAACAAACAGTATCTTATTTTCTTTCAGTAACACTTGATAAATAAAAATCACGATAATCTCTAGGCGTGAGGTTTGTACATTTCTTAAAAATACTACTAAAGTACTGAGGCTCGTTAAAACCAACAGAATAGGCGATATCAGCAATTCGCATTTTCGGATTTTTGAGTAGCTCAATAGATTTCGAAATTCGTATTTCATTGACAATATCTGTAAAATTTTTCCCGGTCTCGCCAGTTATTAAGGAGCTTAAGTATGAAGGCGAGAGGAAAACAGATTTTGCTACAGTAGATAGCGACAATTGTTCCATGTAATGATTCGAAATATAGTCGGTAATTTTATTTACAATGTCTTGCTTTGTACTGGTTTTGATTGAGCGAAAATCGCTAAGGTCAATTATCATATTTACAAATATATCTTTTAACATTTCAAGTGTATCACATCGGATGACTTTTTGAAAATTGGCATATTTTTCAAAAAGCAGAGCAGTCTGTTGTTTATCAGATCCGATAATGCTATTAATAGATAGAACAGATAATACAATGAAAGAACTTTTTATTAAGGATACATTTTTATTAAATACAGATACCCATTCATAAAATAATGAAGAAGCCTGCTGATGTAAATACACTCCTTGATAAGTTGCTATAGATGTTTCTATTTTTTTTTGATAAAGATATAAAGTATGGTAGTCGGTATAACCTAACTCGTCTTCACTATTTTGATCTAGAAAAAAATGGATACATTGATTCCCTGTGAAGAATTGTTTTCCGAGAGCACGTAGACTTTCGGTATATGCAGTATGCAATGCCTCATAATTTGAGTGTAGGTTACTAATACCAACAGATACTGTTGTATGAAAAAATTGATAAATTCTATCTTGCAGTTGTTTCATTAATGATTGTAATTCTTGAGTTTGTGTGCTCATTCTGCCTACAATAATCAGGACATAATGTAGTCCGCTGGCTTTTACTGAGATATAATGATTAAACTGAATAATAGATTCACAAAATTTTGCGAGATTGTGGATCCGGAAAATATCATGCTCTTGATTGTCATCAAATTGAAAAGCGCACACTCGGAATTGCTTGAGAGAATCAAGCAGTTGTAAGATTCTAGGTGAAAAATCTATACTACTATAGACGTGACCACTCAATAAATTGCTCAGAATATAGTCTTGTTGATTTTCAATTTGCTGTTGCTCTTGTGAGGCGAGTATTGTATTTATTATTTTTTTGAGATGATTTTCCAATTCTTTATAATTTACAGGTTTAAGCAAAAAAACGGCTGCTCCGAGATTTAATGCATCACAAGCATACTCAAAATTTCTATGACCGGTAAGGATAATAAATTGAGTATTCGGATATTTTTCTTTCAAATAACGAAGAAAAGTGATGCCATCAATTCCGGGCATGACGATATCTGATATTACTATGTCTGGAGGAGTAGATAGACTATACTCTAGAGCTTGAATACCATTTTGTGCTAATCCAATAATTTCACAACCCATATTTTCCCATGAAAAAGCATTTGAGATACTGTATAAGATCCCTTCTTCGTCTTCTGCAATTAATACCTTAATCATTAGTATTCTCCTTAGAAGCTATTGATGTCTGATATGGAATTCGTAATTCAACACGTGTTCCGAAAGAAAGCTGACTAGTTATTGTAAAACCATAATTTTTCCCATATAGAAGCTCTAACCTGGTTTTTATGTTAGATAAGGCAATATGGTGCCCGTTTTTATTTGGATTATCAATAGATGTAGCTGGTGAATCTAAAGAACGTATATTTTATAGTACTTTATTGTCTATACCAACTCCGTCATCTTCAATGATACAAAGTAAATCCTGATCGCATTGTTCAACCGAAATAGATACTACACCGGGTGTTGGCTTTGGAGCTAATCCATGGTTAATTGAGTTTTCTAAAAAAGGTTGAATGATCAGTTTTGGTATAATACAGTCAAGAAGATGCTCTGGAATAGAAGTGTGTATGGCTATTTTGTTATTATACTTGCAACGAATAATTAACGTATATTGTTTAATATATTCCATTTCATCACGAAGAGTATAGACTTTATTTTCATTAGAATATAAATCTGTTTGCAGCATATAACTTAAGCTGGAAATCATATCACAAACTGGATAAGCCTCATATTCGTATGCCTTCCAACTGATTAGTTGAAGGGTGTTAAAAAGAAAATGAGGATTCATTTGTGATTGAAGATTTTTTAGCTGTGCTTCTTTTTGTGCAAGCTGAACTTTATAGACTGTATTAATCAGCATATCAAGCTTTTTGCTCATTTTATTAAAGCCATGATTTATTAGTGAATATTCTTTCATAAATGATGTTTCTGGAAGAACGAACTTAAAATTTTCGTGGGCTATCTCTTTTAATGCTTTAGTAAGATCATAAAGCGGAGCAGTAATGATTCTGGAAAACATATATATGGATATAAAAGAAAACAGAATCAAAAGAAGAGCAAGGATATAGAATCTGGTTGAAATTTGGCGAAAACCAGATAGTAATTTATTATGATCAATTTGTATAACGGTAACCCATTTATCATAGGAAATTGCAGGTACAGCACTGCGCATATCAGCATAACTATATAACTTACCAGCGCTTGAATATGATCCACAGGCATTGGTTGATAGCTCAAAGCCATCGAATACATTGCCCAATAGACTAATATCCGTAGAACAGATGATTTGCCTGTTTTCATTAAGAATATACATGCAATCTGCATTAATAATGTTAAGATTTTGAAACTTGTCTAATAAGAAAGACTGAGACAATCGGATTACAACAATTCCTTCTAAGGAATAGTCAGTATAATTATATATGCACATTGAAAGTTCTAAACATTCTTCCTTTTGGTTGTATGGGAGCCAGTTTAGATTAGTTGGATAAATCAGAGCATTTCTATAATAAGGACTGGTTTGAATGTCGCTTAGTGATGTGTTTTTATAACCATAATGAAGACTGCCTTTTTTATGAAGCAAATATAAGTCTAGGCCTTCCAGATAGTATGCATCAAGACTATTGACCTGAAAATAACTTTCGATAATATTTTGAAAAGAGTATTGGAAATCATCAGTACTCTCATTTGAGATAATAAAATTACGAATTTCAGGATCATCTATTAGGTTTTTTACTTTTGTTTCGAATTGATGCAACGATTGGGATATACCAAGATTTGTTTGACGTATAATGTTCTGGCTATAATTTTCGGCTTGTGCTGAAAATAAAGCAGAATACCTTATTGAGGGAAATATAAATAGAAGGATAGTGATTAATGTGATTGCTATTATGCAGGGAATGATGATTGAACTTTTGAAATCAAGTTGCCATTGTGATTTATTAAGCTTCATATGTCGCCTCCTGTTGTCATGCCTCATCCTATAAGTAGCGAAGCGGATTGTGCATATCCGCTTTGACTTAAATGTATGTGGGTTTTCTAAAATCATTCAATTGTTACGATTATAGTATAAAATACCATATGCGTCAATGATATAAATAAAAAAACAACGAAAACATGCACAAAAATAAAATGGAATACACAAGAAAAACAATCAAAATGTATAAAATAATACGATTTAATCTATATCGTAAGATTTTATAAATTATATGAGTAAGATATTGGGTTTTAATTTATAGTTTGGCAAAGTATAATGTACCTATCAGAAAAAAGAACGGCAGGAGGTATTAAGAAGATACAAACATAAAATGTAAGAAAAAGTGAACGTGAACTAGTAGAGAGAAAAACAAAAATTATTATTGGGAGGCGTAACATGAAGAACTTATTAAAAACAACGGTATGTTTCACAACTATGTCTTTGACAGCGATATTATTACCAATGAATGTGATGGCAAATGAAGGAGAGGCCAAAACAATCACCATAGCCTGGGCTAATATTAAGGAAAGTCAGCAGGAAATATGGGAAAAATACATTTTTGAGCCGTTTGAAGAAAAACATCCTGAAGTAACAATTGATTTTCAGTGTCTGCCGGATCTTCAGAATACAGTTCGAGTTCAGGTTGCAGCAGGAGCAGGCCCTGACATGTTCTATATGGATAGTGTTGATATTCCGGATTATGCTTCTACTAATCGTATTCTTAGTCTTGAGAATTATAGGAAAGAATATAATTTAGATGACAGCATGTATGACTGGGCGATTCGTTCTTGTGTTTACGAAGATGAAATGTATGCGTTACCAGCATCTGTCGAAGCGACTGCAATGACATACAATAAGAATCTTTTGGATCAATTAGGAAAAGATGTTCCTACCAACAGAGAGGAATTTGTGGATGTATGTAATGCGGCTCTGGAAGCTGGTTTGATTCCTGTTTCGTTTGGATATTCCGGGTTAAATCTTTTGCTGACCTGGCCATATGAACATTATCTTACGTGCTATGCAGGCGGAGAGAAGACAGCTCAGCTCTTAAAGGGTGAAATTACATTTGATGATCCGGATATTAAAGGTGCATTTGAGTTATTGAAAGCCGACTGGGATGCAGGGTATATCAATGACAAAAAGAGTGGAGCTATAACAAATGATGAGGCCAGAATATTATTTGCAAATCAGAAGGCGGTATTTAACTATGAAGGACCATGGATGATTCTGGCAGATGGTGCGGCTAAGACATGGGATTTTGAATGGGGACAGTGTGCATGGCCATCTATGAAAGACGGTACACCGGCTGGATCAGCAATTACTCTTGGTGAAGCGATTGGTATTAATGCAAATTCACAGGTTTCTGATTTGTGCATGGAAATGATGATGGATTTTTATAGCAATGAAGAATTAATGGCTCAGGCTGTTGCAGAAGGATTTTCAACACCGGCAGTGCCAATTGATTCTGCTGCTTATCCGGAAGATATGGATGAAAATATAAGAAAAGCACTTGATGCACAAAATGAAAATATGAATCTTGAAACAGTTGGATATGCGCCATGGGGATTTTTCCCTGCCAAAACAACAACCTTCCTTGATGATAATCTGGATAAGGTATTTTATGACAAAATGGATTTAGATACCTTTATTGATAAGGCAAACGAAACAATCGCTGAAGATTTCGCAGATGGTTATGTGTTTGCAGGTTAAGTAAATCAAAAAGAACTGTGTAAGTAGGTTCTTTCTAAGGCTTCACACTGTTATAAAACATTAAACGCTTATAGTATGTGTGAAGTCTTAGTTCTTTTATAAGGGAGGAATAAAATGTCATACAATACGAGGAAAAAGTTAAAAGGTACATTTTTTATTCTGCCAGCTTTTTTAATACATGTGATTGTAATTGTAATTCCGGCATTATCCATGATTTATTATGCATTCACAAAATGGAATGGATTATCAGAACCAGTGTTCATTGGTCTTGATAATTTCAAGAGAATGCTTAAAGATTATGATTTCTTATTTGCAATGAAAAATAATTTGATTTGGATGGCAATTTTCCTGATCGTTCCTTTTATCCTTGGACTGGGAATGGCCTTAGTATTTACCAAGATAGGAAAAGTGCAAATGATTTTTAGGACACTTTGCTTTCTTCCATATGTTATAAGCGCAACAGTGTCTGGAAAAATTTTTTCCATATTCTATAGCCCATATTCTGGTTTAGGATCAATATTTGAAAAATTGGGAATAAAAGCATTGGCAGGATTTGCACCACTTGGAAATGAAAAACAGGCACTTTATGCAGCGGCATTTGTTGATAACTGGCACTGGTGGGGGTTTGTTCTTGTTTTAATGTTGTCTGCGTTACATCAGGTGGATACTTCGTTATATGAAGTAGCTAAAACAGAGGGTGCAAATGCATGGCAAACTTTGATACACGTTACAATCCCGCAGATTAAGCCTACAATAATATCGTATTTTGTGTTTGTTATTATTGCAGCATTTACTACCTTTGATTATGTGTGGATTATGACGCAGGGGGGACCAGCCGGTTCAACAGAGGTGTTTGCTACTAGAATATATAAAACCACTTTTATTAATTATGATGCGGGTTATGGTGCAGCGATGAGTTTATCGGTTTGTATATTGGCACTGAGTGTATATTTCGTTTTAAAATTCATTCAAAAAAGGGGGCGTGAATAGAAATGACAATGCAGAAACGCAAAAAAATGACTCTTTATATGAAGGTTTTTTTCGCAGCGTTAATATCCTTGATTCAGATTATGCCGATTGTTGTGGTGGTTGTGAATTCGTTTAGAGGAAACGACGAAATATCAAAGCTTATGCTGGGGTTTCCAACAAAATTTCATTTTGAAAACTATGCTGTTGCTTGGACTAGAGGGGGATATGCATATGCTTATGCAAGCAGTCTGATTATAGGTCTTGGAACTGCGTTCAGTGTGGTGTTGCTTGTTGGCCTGGCCGTTTATGGATTGTATAAGACAGATTGTTTTTTTAAGGAATTTTTTAAGTCATATTTTGTTGCGGGACTTGCGATTCCAACGTTTGCTGTAATTGTACCACTGTTTTTTTTCTTTTATAAAATTAATCTGATTAACACCCATATTGGAATGATTTTAATATATATAGGGATCAATATTCCATTTAACTTCACCTTTATGTCTGCATTTTTTGAGGGAATGTCAAAAGAACTGGATGAAGCGGCCCGCATTGACGGAGCATCAGAAATGCAAAATTTGTGGCATATTGTTGTTCCTCTTGCGAAACCTATCATGACAAGTGTTATGTTAATCGTATTTGTGAATACGTGGAACGAGTTTCTTTTTTCCAATACCTTTTTACAAAAAGAAGAAATGCGAACGGTATCTTTGCGCTTCTTTAACTTTGTAGGAAAAAACGGGGCAGATTATGGTTATATTTACGCAGCAGCTATTATTTCAATACTTCCAATCATTATAATATACTTTTTGATGCAGGATTCATTTGTAGAAGGAATGACAACAGGAAGCGTGAAAGGATAAAAGATTGTGGTAGAATTTCCAAAGTATGTAAAAATCAATGATTTGGATTTGGTAATGGCTATTCGTGAGGGAATGAATCCAATGCTGGAGTGGTATGATAAAAAACATAACAATCTTCCCTATTTTTGGAATTATATTTCTGGTCCCAAATATGGAAATAGTCATCATAAAAGTTATAGCTGTGTTCATTCCATGGGGCGATGGCTTGATGCTTTAGTTAATGCAGAAGCGATTACAGGAGAAGTCGTACCACAGGAAATATATGATCAATTGGCATTTTGGGCATATGAAATTTTTAATAATGATACTGGAATGATGGCTAATTTAAATGTAAATACATTTGAGTGGGAAAAGGTATGTGATCTGCATAATCTTAGGGAGGCAATGTATGCCTTTGTAGCATTGTTAAAGAAAAATCCAAATGATCAGAAGGCTAAAAAAGGCGCAGAACATTTGATCGATATGGTCGATCGATATACAGATTTTGAAACGGGAAATTGGAAGACAGACCTGTATGAACGTGAATGCGGAGGAAAAGTTGAATGTGGGGCTAGCAGTGAACGGGAAGTATATAGGTTTTCTTCTACGCTTGGAAGGTATATTGGGGGATTAGTCAGACTGTATATGGTATATCCGTATGATAAGGCGTTGGACCAGGCTATCAGGCTTACGGATACAGCATTAAAAAATGTTTTGCTTGATGATGGAGAATTTGACAGAGAAAGATTTGCAGAGCATCTTCATTCAACAAGTTCTATGATTTCAGGAATTGCTATGTTAGGCAGTTTGATTCAGAATCAAGAAATTTTATGCCGGGTAAAAAAATTTATGGAAAATGGATACTACCAGGTTGCTACCGATTTTGGATGGTGTTTAGAAAATGACAAAAGGGTAGATAATTGGGTGGGGGAAATTAATAACACAGGTGATTACCTGGAAGCATGTTTGTGCTTGGGCAAAGCAGGTTATGAAGAGTATTACGATAGAGCTGATAAGATGATAAGATGCCATCTTCTGCCATCGCAACTTTTGGATGTCAGTTTTATTTCAGATGAAGAATCTGAAGATGATTCCATTTCCAAAATGGCAACTAGGATGAAAGGAGCGTTTGGCTTCCCATGTCCATACGGTCATGAATATGAGCCTGGAAGCGAGATATCCTTCAATTGGGATATCGTTGGTGGAGGGGTTAGCAGCCTCTGTTGGGCATATAATCATATTGTGACAAATGTGAATGGAATTATCAGCGTTAATTTGCAGTTTGATTATGAAGATGAGAAAATTTGCTATAGAACGCCATATTCATGTGGAGAAATGAAAATTTTACTCAAAGAAGATCGAGTAGTCAGATGCCTGATGCCAAAAGATGTAGATTGGAATGCATTAATAAAGGAACTAAACCGACAGTCAATATTATTTTATATAGAAGGACAATGGTTATATCTATATGGAATTTATCAAAAGGGTATGTTGAGATTGCCGGTTAAGTATTTGAAGCAACGTAAAAAATACTCATTTAGAAATAATGAGTTATTGGTAGACTATGTAGGAAATAGGATAGTTGGAATGAGTTCTGAAGGAAAAAGATTATGCTTTTTTAAGGAGGTAAATAAATGATTGAGAATACATTGTGGATGACATACTTTGAATATCTTCCTATCGAATTGAAGCAGGCAGAGGAAGAAGGAAAAAATGTTGAATTATATAGAAAAGAGATAGAAGAAATTATTCAGACATCAGGTGATATGTCATTTGAAGAAAAAGAAAGAAAAGCCTGGGAAATACTGGATAGAATTGAAAAAGAACCAATTAAAAGAGAGTTCCCATATCAGGAACCAAATGAAATAGAAAAAATAGAGGAATTGAGAAATACGGAACTTAGAAGGAACTTTACTGTAGATCAAGCGACAATAGAAGACAGAGTTTGGGGTGCATGGCTTGGACGTTGTATTGGATGTTTGCTGGGCCAACCTATTGAAGGTTGGAAAAGAAAAAGAATTGAAGGGTTCCTTAAAGATACCGATAATTATCCAGTTGAGAGGTTTTTGTCATCTGATGTTTCAGAAGAAATAATTCATAAATATAATGTAAGTAATAATGGAGAAAATGCATTTTGTGATACTGTCACTCACTGGATTAATAACATTGTAGATATGCCAGAGGATGATGATACAAATTATACAGTCATAGGCTTGAAAACTCTTGAAATTTATGGAAAAGATTTTACGAGTGATCAAATTGCATGGATGTGGCTTACAAGTCTTGCAATGGGTCATGTTTCTACTGCTGAAAGAGTAGCGTATAGAAATATTGGCAATCTGGTGCCTACCTCTAAAAGTGGCTGGTGGAAGAATCCATATAGGGAATGGATAGGTGCACAGATCAGGGCAGATATCTTTGGTTATGTGTGCCCAGGGGATCCGAAGAAGGCAGCTGATATGGCATGGAGAGATGCAAGAATCTCTCATGCAAAAAATGGAATATATGGAGAAATGTTTGTAGCAGCTTTGCTTGCGGCAGCATATGCTGAAAGCAACGTTGTCAAATTAATTGAAACGGCTTTAGGCGAAATCCCTGCAACATCGAGACTTTATGAAGTAGTATTGGGAATAGTATCAGATTATTGTAATGGAGTATCAAAAGAGAAAGCTATTAATAAACTACATAGTAAATACAATGAAGATGATAGCCATGATTGGTGTCTCACTATTACCAATGCAGCTGTAGTTGCTATTTCGATTCTATACGGGGAAACTGATTTTACCAATGCGCTTGGTATAGCAATGGAATGTGGCTATGATACTGATTGTAATGGGGCTACGGTTGGTTCGATTATGGGAATAATGATTGGAGCAAAGAACATTCCAGAATCTTGGAAGAATAATGTGACTGGTATACTTAGAACAGGAGTTTCAGGATTTTATCAGGTGAGCATTGAAGAACTTACGAGACGAACATGTGCAATCATAGATAAAAAGTAAAAGAACTGATAGAGGGTTTAATACTGAGGTGTAGAATATGAAGTATGGTATTTATTACGCTTATTGGGAAAAGGAATGGAATGGAGATTACAAATATTATATAGATAAAATTTCAAAATTAGGTTTTGATATTCTGGAAATTTCTTGCGGCGCTTTTTCTGACTATTATACGAAAGATCAGGAGTTAATTGATATTGGAAAATATGCGAAAGAAAAAGGCGTAACATTGACAGCAGGGTATGGACCTCATTTTAATGAAAGCCTGTCATCTTCAGAACCCAATACGCAGAAACAAGCAATTAGTTTTTGGAAAGAGACGCTCCGGAAATTGAAGTTAATGGATATTCATATGGTTGGAGGCGCACTCTATGGTTATTGGCCTGTAGATTATTCCAAACCTTTTGATAAGAAAAGGGATTTAGAGAATTCCATTAAAAACATGAAAATTATTAGTCAGTATGCTGAAGAATATGACATAATGATGGGGATGGAAGTTCTTAACCGTTTTGAAGGCTATATGTTGAATACATGCGATGAAGCGTTGGCATACGTTGAAGAGGTTGGCTCTTCTAATGTTGGTGTTATGTTAGATACTTTTCATATGAATATAGAGGAAGATAATATAGCAGCAGCCATTCGTAAAGCAGGAGATAGGCTTTGTCACTTCCACATAGGAGAAGGAAATCGTAAAGTACCAGGAAAAGGTATGCTTCCTTGGAATGAGATAGGACAGGCATTGCGAGATATAAACTACCAACATGCAGCAGTTATGGAGCCATTTGTAATGCAGGGAGGAACAGTAGGGCATGACATTAAAATATGGAGAGATATCATTGGAAACTGTTCTGAAGTTACATTAGATATGGACGCTCAAAGTGCGTTGCACTTTGTAAAACATGTATTTGAAGTCTAATCGCGAAAAGTTTGATTGATTGCGAATGTCCGCTTTATAAAAATCTGATCATAGCATAGGGCAAAAGAAAAAAAGTACAGAACAAATGTTTGAGTTTGCTCTGTACTTTTTTTTGCCTGAATGGTATACTAGTACATACTTAAATGAAACTTAAATGAAAAACTAAATTCCGGTTTTGGGCCAAATGCAAGAGTAAATTCCATATAGGTCGAAGTTACTTTTGCACACATATTTG
>OBAS01001823.1_pt1 | contig 11638 bp, 7 predicted proteins | sample 1517591 | NCBI WGS metagenome assembly OBAS01 (sample SAMN04571700, study PRJEB22368) | human gut metagenome | biome: human gut; material: stool | host: Homo sapiens | place: Luxembourg | collected 2012-10-05
TTTTTGTGAAATATGACGGGAAATTTGCAAGCAGATGGCGTGCAAAGTCGCCAGACGCTCTTTGTGCGGTATTGCCTTTACTTTGCCTGCACTTCTGCTTTTGGCTCATTGGCAGGGGTGCTGTTCTTATCCGAGAGCATTTTCAAGCCCTGCATGCCCAGAATCACTACGCCGCCGATGAGGAAGAACACAATGCTGAACGTGTGCAGTCCCATTGCCGGCTGCGGATTTTCCAGCGTGGTGGGCCCCATGAAGACGGAGTACAGGGAACCCAGCATCATGCCGATGATCAGATATACCGTAGCCCCGCGGTGTTTGGTCAGGGCGTTCTGGATCAGCTTGATAATGCTGATGATGCCGGTAATGACACCCAGCCCAAAGACGATCAGAATGGGCAGCATGTGGAAATTCAGGTGGAGCAGGTCGTGAATGCCGTTAATGATCGGAATGTACAGCCCGAAGATCAGCAGCAGCGTGGAACCGGAAATGCCCGGCAGAACCATGGCACAGATCGCAACGGCTCCCACGAAGAATGCATAGATGTACATGCCGATGCCGGGATTACTCAGATCTTTTCCGCCGCCTACAAAAGTGTTTGCATAGGTGATCGCCACCACGAATGCCATGCCGATGAGGACGAAGAAGCTCATTTTCCAGCGGTCTTTCAGTACCTTTTTTTCCTCGTAGATCACGACCGGAATCGCGAAGATGATGAAGCCGATGAACAGGGAGGATACCCGATAGATATGGGATTCAAAGACATTTGCCAGCACCAGCACCGAGGAGCAGAAGCCGATCACCCAGCCGATGCCCAGCTTGATGAGGTACTTGACAGCCTGGATGCGTTCTTGCTTGCTGCCGGAGATCAGGGCGTTCAGGGAACCGATAAAGTTGTCATAGAAGCCCATGAGGAATGCGATCGTGCCGCCGGAAACGCCGGGGACACTGTCTGCCAGTGCCATACAGAAACCGTGCAGAAGTGTAATTAGTTTTTTCATGTGTGTTTGCTTGTCCTTTCTTGTTTTTCGTTTTTTGTTTACAACTTATTTTATTATACACTTTTTCTGTGTGGTGATGTAAAAAGATTGTGGGTACAATTTAAAAACATCTAAAGAATATTCTGGGCAATATTGCAAAATATGCTTTTCGTACAGTTCGTCCCAGTCTGTCGGAATGCCAGCTCCCTGATAGGCAACGTAGCGGAGTATAAAATAGACATCGATAGTGTCAATGGAGCCGTCTCCGTTGACGTCCAGCTTGGTCAGCAGAGCGGCTTCGATCTCCGGATATTCCGTGAAGGTGTAATCGTGATAGCCGGCACCGTGATATGCACAATACAGCATTACCATGTAAACATCTGTGGAGTCCACCCGACCATTGCGGTCTGCATCGCCTGTGATCTGCGGGAAATTTTCGTCAGGGGGTATGGTGGTTGTGGTGGAAGTTGTGGTTGTTGAAGTCGTTGTGCTTGTGGTGGTGGAAGTAGTCGTTGTTGAAGCCGCTGTGCTTGTAGTTGTGGAAGTAGTCGTTGTTGAAGCAGTTGTGCTTGTGGTGGTGGAAGTAGTCGTTGTCGAAGTGGTCGTGCTTGTGGTGAAAGTAGTCGTTGTTGAAGTGGTCGTACTTGTAGTAGCGGAAGTCGTGGTTTTCGAAGTGGTCGTGCTTGTGGTAGTGGAAGTTGCGGTTGTTGAAGTGGTCGTGCTTGTAGTAGCGGAAGTCGTGGTTGTCGAAGTAGTCGCACTTGTAGTAGCGGAAGTTGTGGTTGTCGAAGTGATTGTGCTTGTAGTAGCAGAAGTCGTGGTTGTTGAAGTGGTCGCACTTGTAGTAGCGGAAGTTGTGGTTGTCGAAGTTGTCGTGCTTGTAGTAGCAGAAGTCGTGGTTGTTGAAGTGGTTGTGCTTGTAGTAGTGGAAGTCGTGGCTGTCGAAGCAGCTGTACTTGTAGTAGCGGAAGTCGTGGTTGTTGAAGTGGTTGTGCTTGTAGTTGTGGAAGTTGCGGTTGTTGAAGTGGTCGTGCTTGTAGTTGTGGAAGTCACGATTGTTGAAGTGGTCGTGCTTGTAGTTGTGGAAGTCGTGGTTGTCGAAGTGGTCGTGCTTGTGGTGATGAAAGTTGTAGTTGTCGAAGTGGTTGTACTTGTAGTAGTGGAAGTCGTGGTTTTCGAAGCGGTCGTGCTTGTAGTTGTGGAAGTTGCGGTTGTTGAAGTGGTCGTGCTTGTGGTAGTAGAAGTTGTGGTTTTCGAAGCGGTCGTGCTTGTAGTAGTAGAAGTTGCGGTTGTTGAAGTGGTCGTGTTTGTGGTGGTGGAAGTAGTCGTTGTTGAAGTAGCTGTGCTTGTGGCAGTGGAAGTCGTGGTTTTTAAAGTTGTTGTGCTTGTGGTGGTGGAAGTTGCCGTTGTTGAAGTGGTTGTGCTTGTAGTAGCGGAAGTTGTAGTTATCGAAGCAGTCGTGCTTGTAGTAGTAGAAGTTGCGGTTGTTGAAGTGGTTGTACTTGCTGTAGCGGAAATTGTCGTTGCCGAAGTAGTCGTGCTTGTGATGGTGGAAATTGTGGTTGTTGAAGTGGTCGTGCTTGTGGTGGTGGAAGTAGTGGTTTTTAAAGTTGTTGTGCTTGTGGTGGTGGAAGTTGCGGTAGTCGAAGCAGTTGTGCTTGTTGTGGTGGAAATTGTCGTTGTTGAAGCAGTTGTACTTGTAGTAGCGGAAGTCGCGGTTGTTGAAGCAGTCGTGCTTGTAGTAGCGGAAGTTGTCGTTGTTGAAGCAGTTGTACTTGTAGTAGCGGAAGTTGTCGTTGTCGAAGCAGTCGTGCTCGTTGTATCAGAAGTTGTAGTTCTCTCCGTTGTGGTGGTAGCTGCTGAAGTATTGTTCGTGAATTCTTTCAGTACAGTTTTCCCCTCGCGGACACACCACATATCGCCGCCGGTATTCATCAGTTCGGCAACAATGCCGTTCTGGAAATTCTCCTCTGCCTGTTGCATGCCCTCTGGTTCTTTGTAGTTGCTTCCCACAGCAGTGTAACCGCCTGCTGTGACTGTGTAGAAACAATTCTGCAATTGCGTTTCTGACATATCTCCCAGTCTGCCCACCAGCATGCCGGCAGAATCTTCGGAAGCAGCGTCTGTTTTTGCAACTGTTCCGATATGGTAGCAGTTTTGCAACGGTGCATCGCTTCGTCCGGCAAGACCGCCGACTGTGCCCTTTGCGGTAACTGTGCCGATGTGGTAGGCGTTTTGCACAACGGCTCCCGCTTGAAATTGCCCTGCCAGACCGCCGGCAAAGTCGCGGCTGGCAGTAATATCACCCTCACAAAACGAATCTGTGATCGTCCCGCTGCATAGAGCCGCAATTCCGCCGACAGTATTTTTCCCTTGGATATGTACGTTGGTCAGCCCCAGTTTCTGTACCGTTCCGGACAGCTTTGCAAACATGCCCAAGTTGCTGCCGCCGCTGCACTGCAAATTCGAAATGCAGTGATAATTGCCGTCAAAAGTGCCGGCATAGGAGCCAATCGGTGTCCAAGTTTCTCCTTCCAGCGAAATATCCGCCGTCAGCATTGCACAAATGTTGGGATCAGCCGCTGCCTTTTCCGCAAACTCCAGCAGTTCTGCGGCGGTTGAGAGCAAGTAAGGGTTGTCCGCCTTGCCGGTACCCTCCAGTTCCAGAGCCGCTGCCCGACTACTGCTGAAAACGGCACCGGTGCATGCTGTCAGCAGCAGCACCAGTGCCGTCAGGATACTATATGCCTTTTTTTGGAATGCGGTTTTCATGGTGGATTCTCCTTTTTTCGACACGATTCGACAAATTCCAGGGAAAGAAAAAGCAGAACACAGCTGCCCATGTTCTGCGAGTTTCCGGCAGAATTTTCCTGCTTTTATTATATTACGTCATTGAAAACGATGCAATATATTTGTAATGATTTCTCTGTTTTTGACAATGCAGGTTTGATTTAAAGCTGACTTTTTGTATATTTGTTGGAATTTTGGAAGAATTCGAAGGGGGAAATTCGCGGAAGACATGGAAAAATCACTTGGACAATAGCAGAATGTTCTACAAAACTGGAAATTTATGAAAAGGCATTTGACTTTTTTAAGTTGACATGCTATAATAAAAACAGACAATTTGCAACAAAAGAAAAACGGAGGAATGAAGATGAAGCTGTGGAAAAAAGTGCTTGCAGCTGTGACTGCCGGCGTGCTCTGTCTGGGTAGTGTTGGCGTGTCTGGGGTGCAGAACATGTTGGAGAGCGTGGAGACAGTATTCACCGCAAGTGCATATGTGATAAATTCTTATGACGGCACCTACGGGGACTTGTACTATAGCGTGACAGATACCGATGAAGTAAAGATTTCCGGCTGTAATGAAACTGTAGAATCAGTAGAAATTCCGGCAAGAATTGACGGAAAACGCGTAACAAGTATTGCAAAAAATGCTTTTTATGGGTGCAGTGATTTGACTGCGATTACTATACCGGATAGTGTGACAAGCTTTGAAGGAAATGCATTTTCAAATCTTGAGAATCTGACTGCAATCACCATACCAGACAGCGTAACAAGCATTGGTGAAAGTGCTTTTTCCGGCTGTACCAGTCTGACAAAGATCGCTATACCGAACAGTGTCACAGATATTGGCGGTTTTGTTTTTTCGAATTGTACCAACTTGGAAAGCATTACACTATCCGATCACTTGACCAGTGTTGGAGGATATACTTTTTCGGGCTGCACCAGTTTGTCTGCAATTACCATACCGGACAGCGTAACGAGCATTGGACAAGCTGCCTTTTCTGGTTGTACCAGTTTGACAGAGATCACGATTCCAAACAGTGTGACAAGCATGGAGGAAATCATTTTTTCAGATTGTACAAATTTGGCTGATGTTACCCTATCCAACAGTATGACAAGTATTGGAGAATATACTTTTTCTAACTGTACCAGTTTGGCGGAAATCACTATACCGGATAGCGTAACAAACATTGGACGTTATGCGTTTAAGGCATGCACAAAATTAGAAAAGATTACCATGCCAAACAGCCTGACCAGTATAGATGAGTATGCTTTTGTGGACTGTGCAGGTCTGACTGAAGTTGTGCTGCCGGACGGCATGACAAGTGTCGGAACTAGTGCCTTTTTGAATTGTACTGGACTGAAGAAAATCACAATACCGGATAGCGTTACTGCAATAGCAGGGTTGGCTTTTGAAAATTGCACTGGTCTGACTGCTGTAACTCTCCCGAGTGGCATGACTACAATTGCACATAACACCTTTGAAAACTGTACCAATTTGTCTGAAATTACGATACCAGACAGCGTGACTAGTATAGAGAACAAAGCTTTTTACGGCACTGCTTGGCTGGCAGCAAGACAGAAAGAAAATCCATTGGTAATTATCAATCATCTTTTGATTGACGGAAGTACTTGTGCTGGTGATGTTGTAATTCCTGAAGATGTTGTGACGATCAATATAGGTGCTTTCAACAATTGTACTGCCTTGACAAGTGTTGTCGTGCCGGATAGTGTGACAAGTATTCATGGCAATGCGTTCTATGGCTGTACCAATCTGACGACAATTATTCTGCCAGACAGCATAACCAATATCGGCATGCTTGCTTTTGGCGATTGCACACATTTGACCAAGATCACGATTCCAAATGGCATGACGAGCATTGATGCTATGACTTTTGACAATTGCGTTAGCCTGACTGAAATCATCATACCAGACAGTGTGACAAAAATCGATTATAACGTTTTTAAAAGCTGTAGCGATCTGACCATTTACGGCTATACCGGTTCATATGCGGAAACTTATGCGGCAGAAAAAGAGATTCCCTTTGTGTCCTTGAACAGTATTGTTACCACGACAACCACAGACACAACTACAGAAACTACCACTACTGCAAAACAAACTACCACGACTACCACCGAACAAACAACGACTACCACACCAGAACAAACCACAACCACTGCAAAGCAGACTGAAACTACCGTAACAAAGCAAACTACCGCAACTACGACAAAACAAAGCACAACCACCACGGCAGAGCAAACCACTGCCACTACTGCAAAACAAACCGAAACTACCACAGCAAAACAGACCACTGCAACTACCAACCAAACCACCACATCTTCCGCCCAAACCGAACCCACCGCCCTCTACGGCGACCTCAACCTCGACGGACGAGTGGACATCACCGATGCAGTCCTGCTGAACAAAGCCTGTGCTGGTGCGGTTATGCTGGACGATGCCACTAAGAAAAATGCCGACTGCAACGGCGACAGCGAAGTTGGCAGCGATGATGCCGTTGTGCTGATGCAATTTTTGGTGCATATCGTTGACAAATTGCCTTACCAAAACTGATTTCCTCTTATCGATAAGCCTCTTCCCTTGCGAAATGACAGATAGTCGCAAGGGAGGAGGCTTTTTTCAAGGCATCTCCTCTCAAACATTCCCCGCGAACTCTACGATTCCTGTTGCTTTTTATGTCCTGTTGTCATTTATTCATCTTATACACAAAGCTGATATGAAGGTTTCAAAAAACATAACGATATTATTTCCACTTCACTAAACCATCATTTTCGGTGGCATGGTATAATAAGAGTAGAAAAAATGGGAAAAATCATAGCAATTTGATATACAACCAAAAATGTTGTTCCGTTGTGCACAGGGCACACGGCAAAAAATTGTGAAGAATGAAAGGGAACACTGCATAAAGCTTGTGCGTAAGATGTGTAGTCAGATTTTTCGGCAGATTACACAGAAATTCCGCAGGCAGACTGTATGTCTGGCAAGGAATTTCTGGGCAATATGACGGAAAATCTGCACGCAGATTGCGTGCAAAGCCGTCAGGCGGGCTTTATGCAGTGTTCCCTGAAAGGAAATGCCGCGGAGAAGGGCGTTTCCGTTTGAGATGACGCTTGAGGGGAGCGTAATAACATATGAAATTACAAAATCTGGAGAAGCCTTCTGCTGCCGTTTCGGATACGGTGGACGTGATTGCAGATTCCAACTACAGCAATGTTTCGGAAGCATATAATCATGCATTCCGTGCATGGCGGAACAAAGAAGATAACCCATATGCCTTTCGCTGCAAGAAACAGAAAAAAGAAGCGGTTTACATCGAGGGAAAAGGGTTTCATGAACCAGACCCGGCTGCGGAAGAACGGCGGTCGCTCATACAGATCACCATGGTGATCGGCATGGCGATATTTGCCTATCTGCTGATCGAAAACCTGCTGACAGCGATCCTGATGGGCATCGCTCAGATAGCCGGAATGGACGTAGGCTATTGCTACAGTGACGGCACTGTTTACGGCAACCAGACGGCGGTTCTGGTCATTCTGATGTGCAAGACGGTGCTGAAATTCATGGTGCCTGTGCTGATCCTCCGGTGCTGTTTCCGCATGCCGCGGCGTGTGGCGTATCACTGGAAGCTGGATTCACCGCGGGAGTTTCCGGCTGCTATTGCGGTGACACTGATCGTTTTTGCGGTCGCTAATGTGTGGCTGCTGTTTTCGCCGGTGAATTTTCTGAGCAGCAGTACGCTGGGGGAAGCGTATTACACCGTTTCGTATATGCGGCGTTCTTACCAGATCGTTTATCTGGTTTTTGAAGTGCTGGCGATCAGCATCTGCAAAGAACTGCTTCTGCATGGGGATATGCTTCATGTGCTGCGGCAGTTCGGGGACTGGGATGCGGTGATCCTGACAGCAGTTGTTGCAGTTTGTCTGTCCCATAGCTGCACCACGATATTGATGGAACTGACTTTTTCGCTGGTTTCCGGTGTCGCCGTTCTGCGGAGTGGTTCTGTGGTACCGGCTATATTCTGCCGGCTGCTGTACCATGTGATGCTGTTCGGGTTGTTTGCAATGGAGATCTGGCAGTCGTCGTTTTGGCAGTCGTATTGCTTGCTGTTTCTGTTTCTCGTGCTGATAGCGGGAATTCTGCTCTGCCTGCTGTCCATTCGTCCCACCCGTAAAAATCCCGCTCTGCTGACACAGAAGCATTACCTGACCCTGCGGGAACGGCTCTATACGGTGATGCATGTGGGACCGCTGAGCATTGTGCTGATCCTCTGTGTGATTCTGATGGTGATCGAGGTGATTTTTTGACGGAAACCGGATTTGTCCCCCAGGCACGGTACATGATGCGTGCTCTGGAACTGGCGGCACAGGCTGCGGCAATGGGCGAAGTTCCTGTGGGGGCAGTGGTGGTGCAGAAATCCACCGGACGGATCATCGGCGAGGGATATAACCGGCGGGAAGCAGACCGTTCGCCTCTTGCTCATGCAGAAATCATGGCGATCGATGCGGCGAGCCGGACACTGGGCGGCTGGCGGCTGCTGGACAGTGCTCTGTACGTGACGCTGGAACCTTGCCCCATGTGTGCGGGAGCGATTCTGCATGCCCGTCTGGAACAGGTGGTCTATGGCACAGCCGACCCCAAGGGCGGGGCAGTGGATTCGGTGGAACAGCTGTTCACTCTGCCCTACAACTGGACACCGGAGGTACATGCCGGTTTATTGCAGGCGGAATGTGCCCAGATCCTGCGGGATTTTTTTCGGGAACTTCGTCTAAAAAAGCAGGCGGAAAAGATTGCACGCAATGGAATATCCATGCTTTGAAGAAAGAAAAAAAGACAGACCGTGGTCTGTCTTTTTTTGCTTTTGGGGAGGTATGAGAACTGTGGGAAAGGCGGAGCGTCATGCGTAGCTTTATGCAGTGTTTCCGTTAGGAGAAAATCCCCTTTTTCAAACAAGCCCAGGTATTGCCTCAACCCAGCTGAATCCGGTACACACTTGCCATGCCGGTGATTTCCAGCCGCAGGTCTGCCTGTCCGGTATAGGGCTTCAGCGGGATCGTGTACAGCTGGAAATCGTCCATGCTGCGAGAAGGCAGGATCTCCACACTGCCCAGCTGCTGTTCTCCTGCATAGATGGCAACACCTGCCTGCGAACAAGGTGCTGCTGCCCACAGTTCTGCCTTGGTATAGCCGGCAAAATCTGCATCGGCAAAGGTAAAACTGCCGCCCCAGTCATTGGTGCATCCGTACCAGTCGTTCTTTCGGTACGAGAATCGCAGAGTGATTTCTATGCCGTGCTTGCTGTCATAGTTCTTGATGCATATAGAATGGGAGAGATTTCGCGGTGGGATCACTTCACCGGAAACTATGCATTCCAATTCTTGCCGAATGTCCGCGGAAGATGCCCCCGCAGAAAAGCGGTACTCGCCCTGTTCCACCAGCATTTTTTCCTGTGTCACGTCATAGTATTCCAAAGCGTACCACGGAACAAAAATTGTCACCGGCGCCGCTGTATTTGCCGGCACTGGTACTCGCTGGAAGCCGCACAGCTGTCGGAGCGGACGCTTGACACGAGGGTGCAGTGCCCGATAGTAAAGCTGTACCACTTCATCCCCGTCCCGCTGAGAGGTATTTTCTACAGTCAGCCGGAACAGCATGCCTTCCGGCTTCTCCTCCGCAGTAAAATCACGGTAGACGAAATTGGAATAGGACAAACCATGTCCAAAGGGGAACAGCGGTTCAACCGTGTCATATAAATAGGTACGCTCTGCCGAAATGATGTCATATTCCATGATGTCCGGCAGATCTTGTGCGGAACGATACCATGTGATCGGACAGCGTGCCGCCGGATTGTTTTTCCCCAGCAGCGTATCCGCTACGGCGTTGCCCAGTTCCGGTCCGGCATGGGTGGTATAGAGGATCGCCGGCAGAAGTTCCTTCGCTTCCCCCAGAGCATAGGGATAGCTGGAAACCACAGTCAGCACGGTGTTGGGATTGGCGGCCTGTACAGCACGCAGCAAGTTTTTCTGATGTGCCGGCAGTTCCAGATCGGGACGGTCATAGCACTCCCGTGCCACCTGCATGGGGTGGTTGCCCAGACAGAGAATAACCACGTCCGCCTGTTTCGCCAGAGCCGCCGCACGGGTGACGCCGTCCTCCACCGGCACCAGCCGGAACAGCCGGTCTGGTGTGGGCTTTCCGTGAGAAACTGCACGGAGCGTGCCGTCCGGCTGCAGTGCGATGTCCATAGGACAATCATGCCAGCTGCCAAACCGCATGGCATCTCCATACGGCTCCGGTTTGAGCCATTCCCGAATGAACCACTCATAGGGCGTATCGCTGACTGCCTGATAGGTGCCGTTTTCGGTGACGTACTTGCCGTTGCAGCAGGCACGGAGATTCATGCTGCCAAAATCCCAGTCGTGAAGCAAAAAGGTTTCCCGTTCGCCGATCTGTTCTGCCGCCGCACGGAGCGTACCGTCCGCAGAAACGGTGCAGTACTTTCTGGTTTCCACAGACTGAAGGGCGACCACAGAATAACCGTCATCAAACAGCACATTTTCTGCCCCCAGCTGCTGCCGCAGTCCCTCCAAAATCGGTACGGCATAGGAAGAAACGCCGGTGTACCAGTCCCGATAGTTCTCGTTTCCCAGCGGCCCGATCACAGCGACCCTGGCATCAGGCTGCAATTGCAGCGGCAGGATCCCGCGGTTATGGAGCAGGCACATCTGTTCCATGGCAGCACAGCGGTTCACTGCACGGTGCAGCAGCGTGTCCGTTTCCGCCGGCTCGGTGTTATAGGGACAGCTGTCCCCGTCAAATTCTCCCAGCCGGAACCGTCCGGAGAGAGAATTCCCCACAGCACGGTCAATGTCGGCTTCTGTCAGCAGCCCTCTGTCCAGTGCATCTCTGGCTGCTGCCGCCACCATGTCTGCTTCATCGGTCATCACATCATTGCCGTTTTTCAGGCAGGCGGCAAGAGCCTCTGCATGGGTGGCGTGAGAATGGTGTGACAGCACATTCTGGGAAAAATCTGCTCCGTCTGTCACAATGAATTCCAGCCCCCACTGCTTTTTTACCAGCGTTTTCAGGTCGGGATTCATGCAGGCGGGAACGCCGTTTAGCTCATTATAAGCCGTCATCATAGAGCCTGTGCCGCCGCGGACGATAGAAGCTTCAAAGGCACGGTAATAGTATTCCCGCAGTGTTCGCGGGGTGACGTTGGAAGAACAGTTGTTCCGTTCTTTTTCGTTGTTGTTGGCACAAAAGTGTTTCAGTGTGGGGATCACACGGCGGTATGTCGGGTGGTCACCGGCCATGCCCTGCGTATAGGCGGTGGTCATTTCTCCGATCAGAAACGGGTCTTCGCCGTAGCCCTCTTCTGTGCGTCCCCAGCGGGGATCACGTTCCGGATCGACTGTAGGTCCCCAGAGCATCAGGTGCCCCTTGGGGTCTTTCCGGTGGTAATAGCGGGCTTCTTCGCCGGCAATTTCCCCCAGCTGTTCCATGAGGTTCGGGTCAAAGGTAGAAGCCAGCCCGATCGGCTGCGGGAACACGGTAGACGGCTCTGTCTTTTCGCGGGAAACATAGCCCCGTGCCACTTCCTGACCCACATACCATTCTCCGATGCCCAGCCGTTCCACAGGCAGCTGATGGGTGGAGAGCAGGTGGATCTTTTCTTCTATGGTCAGACGGGAAAGCAGGTCTTTCACCCGTTCAATAATAGGCAGGCTGGTGTCACGGAAACGTTCCGGTTGATTTGGCATAGTAAATCCTCCTTTATCTGCAGCATTATCATGCAAATGATTGGTTTGAGGCAATACCGCACAAAGAGCGTCTGGCGACTTTGCACGCCATCTGCTTG
>OBAS01001847.1_pt1 | contig 11530 bp, 10 predicted proteins | sample 1517591 | NCBI WGS metagenome assembly OBAS01 (sample SAMN04571700, study PRJEB22368) | human gut metagenome | biome: human gut; material: stool | host: Homo sapiens | place: Luxembourg | collected 2012-10-05
TCAGGCAGTACATCATAAAGTGTACCGTCTGGCTTTGTAAATTTCTTTAAAAAGCTCTTTTTGATTTTTTCTGAAAGCACATCTAGGCGCGCTGCCTTTTCTTCTTCACCCTGCTTTTTTAAAAGCTCTCTCACTATACAAACAGCATTATACCAGTATGCATTGATCTCAACTGGCTTTCCATGGCGTGGTGTTGGCAAAATATCACCAAAACGCACATCCATCCACGTCAGCTGCCACAGACCATTTCCAGCCGCAAGAAGACCATCCTCTTCCATATGAATGTTATAATCTGTTCCTTTTTCATACCAGCTGATGATCGACTCTGCTGTTTTAATCGCTTCTGCTTCAAAGCTAGGATCACATTCTTTCTCTGTCACATGCTGCAAATATTCCCACAGAGCATTTATAAATAACAAGGATGCATCTACTGTATTATACATTACCTCATCCTTGCCCTCTGGGAAAAGATTTGGCATGATTCCCCTGCGGCAATAACGCATAAATGTTTGTAAAATACTCTTTGCTGCCTCCATCTGACCAATTGCAAGCGTACATCCATAAAAAGCAATCATCGTATCACGGCCCCAATCGCCAAAAAATGGGAATCCTGCCATGATACTCATTCCGTCTGTGGAATCACGCCTTGTCAAATGAGCTTGTGCACTTACAGCTAACTGACGAGCCGTTTCACTTACTCTTCCACTTTGCTCCATAACTGCTTTCTGGCGCTCATGCTCATGATTCCATAAATGAGAAAATACTGCTGAAAGATCTTTCTGTGTTTTTTCTTCTCTTTCCCGCTCTCGATCCATCCAGTTCTCATCCATGCCATAAATCAAATTCAGCATCACACTGCCATTTAATACACGCTTATCAATATCTTCTTCTGTTGTATGCGCTGACTTGATTTTATGAATCTTTCGTCCGCCGCCCCAGCCATCTCGTCCGTCAGGTCCATCCTGATCAAAACGATACCACTGTACTTGTTCTTCTTCCATCGACTCGATATCACCATCTGTATCAAGATACAAACTTGCCTCTTTTGTTGACATAAAAAGGCGATCTTCTTTTTTTCGGCAGCTAATCGTCTCGTATGTAAGTGGACGATCATTTTTTAAATGAAAACCATACACTGGAATAACCTCAATCCATGCATCCACGCCCTCATCTGCATGAAGCTGATACTGTATTGCCAGACTGTTTGTTCCATATACAAGTGTCAAACGTTTTGTGACACGCACACCCTCTGCCATATATTCCCAAGAAGGCAGTCCGTCATAAAAAAAACTGTCAAGAAAACGAAATCCCGCAGCATCATCTGATGATGTAACATATGCCTGCGAATCTAAACGATAAGCATTGCTGCCCACATGAAGAATTTCTTCTATTCGGCGCACCATGGCAAAACGCTTTGTTGGTGCCACAAGCGCTGCTGTGAGCAAATTGTGGTCATGACGCGCATTTGAACCAATCACTGTCTGGCTGCAGTAGCCGCCAAGACCATTGACCAAAAGAAAACTATGTTCTTCTCCACGCTGCAGTGTTTTCCAATCTGATCTTCCCAAATAAAAGTCCATAATTTTACATCCTTTTTTATTTTCTCGAATTACTTCGACAAAAGTATACCATAAATTATTTATCATGACAATGGACACAGACTGAAGAAAAAATTATATTTTTGCGCACTAAAAAGCGGGCATCTTTTCTTCTTTTTTGATGCCCGCTGTCAAACTATTTCATCCATCGGATTTTACCTCTTTCAATTATTTAGTTTTATTTATTTTCCATTCCTCTTCTTTATCTTCTTTTGCCTTCGTTAGCTTGTTACTTTTATGTCATCGGTCTTTTACCGTTCTCCTATTAAACTAACTTCATTTCATTCATCTATCTTTATTCTTTATTCTTCACTACAAACCTTTATGAGACTTGAAAAACATTTATCTGACTTCGTCTGATAATTCTTATTTGTTTTTCTTTTTTATTCTCTGCCTATTAGCCTTTCACTACGCCATTGGACTGTACTCCACTTCATACATTTTTGTTCTTCTATGTACTTTCTGCTTTTGTACTTTGTACATTTACTTTCTATGCCATCGGACTGTACCTCTTTCCAATCGTTTTGCTTTTCAGCTTTCTTTCTGATCTCTTCTAATACAACTTACCGTCCCATTGGTCCGTACCTCTTTTCGATCATTTTTGCTTTTCAGCTTTTTTAGATTTTGATTACTATCCCATTGGACTGTACCTCCTTTTTTAGATTTCTTGTAAGATTTATTTCTAATATCTTACTTGAGTTGTTTTTCTTTGTTTGTGACTTCATTATATCCTGTCTCTTTCTATTTGTCAAGTACTTTTTTAAAATATTTTTCATTTATTTTCACTGTTTATTTTTCATTTCTTAATTATCAGAATTTTCTAACATTTTTAACAAGGTAGCTATTCGCAATCCGCTTCGCTACTTGCTTATCTACGTTAAAAAAGAGGAGGGCTTTCTCCCTCCTCTGGCTGCTTATCAGAAGCCCTTCAGCTTGTTTCAATCCACAGTCGGTAATTTCACAGAGTCTGACATGTCAGCACAAAGCCGACTGTGACTTGCCTCATGTCAGTGGGGGATACCGATTTCTCTCCGCCCACCACTGCCGTTAATTTTCCAATAGCAATTCATCTCGCCACCTATAGAGGTAGGAGAATCCTTGCTATTATTGTTGAAAATAATTGTTTCATAACAGAAAGTATCTTCGCGTTGATCTGTAATGTATATTCAGAAGATTTTTTGATCAAAGCTTCACAACCTGATGACCCGCCGCTTTAAGCAAACGATTCATAACAGCAAAGCCGTAGCCACTTGTATCAAAGCTCTCTGAGTAGATAAAATCTACATTTTCTTCATCAAAATCTCTAAGTGCCCTAAACAGATTATGCGCAACACTATCCATTGAAATCCGGCTTCCAACTGAAATAACTACATCTGCCTTATACAACTCTTTGGACTCATCTGTTGCCATAATTCCAATACGAAGCCCCTGCTCTCTCTTCTTTTTTGCCTCTTCGTTAATATAAGTAATCACCTGATCCTGCGCACCTTCTACTAAAACCATAGATGCCTTTGGCGCATAATGGCGATACTTCATACCTGGAGCTTTAGGATGCACATCCTTTCCCACCTGATGATAAACTGCGGCATCTGTCTCTACTGTGCCTAATACCTGCTGCAGCATCTCTGGCGTTACAAAGCCAGGACGAAGCAGCATTGGCACTTCTCCAGTCAGATCAATAATTGTCGATTCCACACCAATTCCAACATCACCGCCATCAATGATCATTTCGATTCGTCCATTCATATCTTCAATTACATGGCTTGCGCTTGTCGGACTTGGACGTCCTGAAAGATTTGCACTAGGCGCTGCAATTGGCATCTTACATTCCTGCAATAATGCCCTAGCCACCAAGTGGGACGGCATACGAATCGCAACAGTATCAAGACCGCCTGTTGTCTCGTACGGAATATTGTCAGCCTTTGGCAAAATCATAGTCAGTGGTCCTGGCCAAAATACATCGGCAAGTGCTTCTGCTCGTGCAATAATCTTTGCGTTATCTGTCTTTATGAGCGGATAGAACTGTTCCATATCAGCGATATGCAAAATCAATGGATTGTCAGATGGACGTCCTTTTGCAGCATAGATTTTCTTTGACGCCTCCTTATTTAATCCATTTCCGCCAAGACCATACACAGTCTCAGTTGGAAATGCAACAAGACCGCCCTGCGCCCACACATCTGCGGCTTCTTTTGCGGTTGCTTCTATATTTTCTTTTGTTATATGAATAATTTTTGTCTCCATTTTGTTATGGTCCTTTTATTGTATTTTCGGATTAATATTATCATAATATCTTTTCATTCGCAAGGTATTCTAATATTCCCTGCCCTATTGCTTTTGCTATTGACTTTTGATAGGCTGGCGTTGCAAGAAGCTTTGCTTCCTCCCAATTGCTTAAAAATCCACACTCACAAATTACAAGAGGCATCGGCGAATGAACAAGCAGATAATATTCTCCGTTTGGCTTTATTGTTCTTGTATTTTCATCTCCAATTACAAGATCAAAAGCTTCCTGTATACTTGCAGCAAGCTTTTTTCCTTCTGCTGAATCCTTATAATAAAACACCTGTGGTCCTTTGACTGATTCCTGTGTATAACTATTCTGGTGAATGCTCACTGCTATATCTGCATCACAGTCAACCATGATCTGAATACGCTTTTTCATATCTGCAAGTTTTTTATTGCGATCTGATGACTGATACAGTGGACTGTCATCTTCCCTTGTCATGACTACATTAATTCCTTCTTTTTCAAGAAACTCTTTTACATACTTTGCAATCTCCAGATTAATATCTTTTTCAAGCACCTGGTTTATTCCAACCTTACCAGAATCGTCTGCCCCATGTCCGGCATCAAGAAGCACTGTTAATGTCTTTTTTGGAACTGTAGATACCTGCTGTATCTTTTTTGTGGTGGCTGCCGGCATTACATATGCCAGCGAAAGAATCAAAAGCATCATGATAAATTTTGCTGTCTGTTTCACGCTAACCTCATATTTTATCATTCTCTTTTCTAGTATATTGACATTACCCACATACTTATCCATATTTTGCAGTGCTTCTTAAGACAAAAACGTTCAGGTCATATATTGCTGACCCAAACGTTTTATCCTATGGCTTATTCCTCACTTATCTGTATATTTTCGAATAATGCTCCACGTTTCCTGATTTTCCATATTTAATTTAAAGAATGCAACACCTCCCGGCTCATATGAGCATGCCGCCTGCATCTTTAAATCCATCGAATTTTCATCTTCGACCCAAAGGCGATACCACGAACCATTTTCCTCATACTCAGTGTAAAACTGACCGACATCATCAAGCCATGTCAGACTCAGATCATGCTCTCGAATTATGTTATTCTCGCCCTCCATGCTGACACCTTTGCTGCTTAACAGATATTTGTTGTTCTTAGAATCATATGCATCATCGCTGTTATCAACAAAAACCTGCGAATTATCAGTCTTATCAGACTCACTCTCCGCTGGTGTCTCACACCACAGTCTGCTGTAAAATGGAAGACCTACAATCACCTTTTCCTTTGGTACCTCGGCTATAGTGCGCTCTGCCGACTGCTTTACAAATGCAAGAGAAGATGTGCTTCCTGCTTCTGGTCCTTTTACATAATGCTCATCATATGCCATGACAACAACATAATCGACAACCTGTCCCTGCTGTGTTCTGTCATAAAATGCCGTGTGCGGCATTGGTGAATAATTATCTACTGAAAGAACAAGCTTTTCCTTACGGCAGGCTGCAGACAGTTCACGGATAAACTGTATGTAAGAAGGTCCCACATCAGATTTAATGGTTTCCACATCCAGATTAATGCCGTCTGCCCCCAGCTCCTTCACTGCGTCAATCACAGCTGCAATCAATGTTTTTCTGTGTGAAGTTGTTCCAAAAACCTGAAGGCCATCTGTTGAAATATTAATATCATCAAGCATAACCCATACCTGAAGTCCTGCCTTATGCGCTTTTGTTACATATTTCTTTTCACCCAGATTTTGAATATTTCCATCATTATCCTTAATAGTAAACCAGGTTGGACAAATTACATTCATGCCCTTTGCTGTCGAGATTATATCATCAAGCTGACTATATCCCGATTCACTAAAGACTTGATGCCATCCCATCACAACCATCTCATCCATTGCGATATTCGTATACTTTGGCAGAGGTCTTCCATCTGGAACAGCCCTTGCCTCCTCCTTAATCTCACCAAGCATCTTGTTCTGTACATATCCAATCAGACCAGTCTGTGTCTGTACCTGACTCCAAGATGCTCCTTGCTCTAATACAGTAACCACATCACCAGTGGCAAGTGAAGCCACAATGTCATTCTTGATACCGGCCTGTGTACGCGCCTTTGTATCTTTCAGTAAAGATGCGCGCGGCTGCTCGCTCCAGTCATTAAATACCCAGATGGACTTCATCGTATCGTCAACTGTATAATAAGAGTAGTCCATAAGCTTAAGATAATCAAGCGCAATACATAAGCTTCCATCTTTAAAATAGCACGGCTGATATGTCAGTGTATACTTAATTCCATCTGAATCAGTATAAAAGCTTTCTCCCGGCGTCGCTGAATATGTTTGGAGCGGATCTGTATATAATAATGCCAGACCGTCATAATAAAGGCATCGCTAATCTCATAGTAAAGCGTGGAAAACGGAAGATACCATACACCATTTTCCTCAAACGGTGCACCATTCGTAATATCAACAATCTCGGAATTTACAATAAGTCCATACTGATTGTCATCCTCAAGACCAAAATATTGATTATGGCTTACTCGATTCTTTGACGGAATCAAAAGATACACGCCTGCGCAAATCACTGCCAATAAAATCAGAAGTATAAATAAAAATCCTGATTTCCCTTTTTTCTTCTTTTTTTTCGGTTTTGGCGCCTTTTTCGTCTGTTTTTCTGGTTCCTTTTCTATTTTTTTCTTTTTTTCCTTCTCAAAATCCTTTTCAGGATTTTTTTCATCACCCATAAGTTTTTCCTTTTCTTTTTGTGGCAAAGGCAGATAAGAGGTTCGGTGCTGCAGCTGCCTGCTGTTTATTTCCTATCTGCCTTTCTCGTTTCTTTTGTTATTTTAACATGGCTTACGTTCTCTTTTGTCTGCTGAAGTGGACAACACGCCAGAAAACTGTCTCTCATCCAGCTTTTCCTGATGTGTATGATTCTTATACGAATCTGTGTGATGTAATTCATATACCGTGTTCGCCGTCATGTGCTGAGTCTTATGCGTAATTGCCTCCCTTTCAAGGGCTTTGTCACTCTGCCAGTCTGTGCGTTCCATTTTTCAGCAAACAGCAGTTACTCGCTTCGCTTTCCTGCCGTTACTCTCAGCTTATACTAAAATTCGAAATAAATCAATTATCTTCACGCTTTTTTAAGAAAAAACTACATATTGTAAATATTCCTTAAAAATTACGTACAGTTCGCACGATAAATTTTTCTTGAATTATGTGCAAAATAGGTGTATCATGTTAATGAGGTGTCGCAAAAAATCACGCATGACACCTTTTATTTTGAATTAGGAAGGATGTGAGTGAATGCGCATTGAAAAAATAAGTGACAAGCAGATTCGCTGCACGTTAACACAGGCTGATCTGCAAAACCATCATATAAATATTGGCGAACTTGCCTATGGCTCTGAAAAGGCACGTTCTCTATTTCAGGAAATGCTTTCTCAAGCTTCAAGAGAATTTAATTTCCATGCGGAAAACATGCCGCTTATGATTGAGGCCGTTCCTATGTCTGGCGATAATCTCGTGCTTGTAATCACGAAGGTTGAAGATCCAGATGAAATTGATACTCGTTTTTCCAAATTTTCACCAGCAATTGATGACGACGATTTCTCTGGTGACTTTGCAGACATTGAGACAGCCTTTGGAGACACCAAGGCAGATGAAATTATTGAGGAATTTAATCGCCTATGTGAACAACAGGCTCAGCTCGATGATGAACCTACTGATCCAGCCTATATAACTGAGCCAGATTTCTTCCGTGTTTATGCGTTCTTGTCTATTGATGAGGTCTGCCGCGCATCCCGTGCACTGCAAAGTGCATATGATGCTGACAATTCTTTATATAAGGATCCGCAGCATAACCGTTACTATCTTGTCCTGCACAAGGGTGATCACTCTCCTCAGACATTCAATAAAGTATGCAATATTTTGTCAGAATATGCAGAAAGCATCCACTGCAATGCCGGCACTGAGAGCCACTACAAGGAGCACTTTACTCTGATTCTCGCAAAACATGCATTGCAGGCTCTCAAACAGCTGTAATAAAAGTTGTCAAAATGCTTTTGTTTGGCTCGTGAGTTGTAAACAAACCCCTTGCAAAATCTACGATTTCTGCTATACTGACTGTGTGTGCCCTTTTTGGTGCATCTGTGCAATACGGTAAAAATTGGAGGATTATTATGACATTACTTGAGCAGTGGAGAGGCAGTGCCTACAACGAGAACATGACTCAGGAACAGTACAATCAGTTCTGGAATCATTATTTTGTAATTGAGAAGGGATTTTATGAGTCTCTTCTTGCCGATAACGAAGTCGTAACCGGAACCATCCCGCAGCTGGCTGAAAAGTACGGCATTGACAAGATGGTTATGGTTGGTATTTTAGATGGCATCAATGACAGTTTGAAGCAGCCAAACCCAATCGAAACAATGGATGAGACAACTGAGCTCTCTTTAGATTATGATAAAGAAAAGCTGTACTACAACATGGTTGGTGCAAAGGCTGAATGGCTTTATACCCTTCCTCAGTGGGATACACTTCTTACTCCAGAGCGCCGCAAGGAGCTTTACAAAGAGCAGAAGTCTTCTACTACCATCGTAAAGGATAAGAAGATCGGCCGTAACGATCCGTGTCCTTGTGGAAGCGGTAAAAAATATAAGTACTGCTGCGGAAGAAATAAATAAAAAAAATTAAAAAATCATTTAAATGATGTAAAATTAACATAAAAAGACACTTATCTGGGACAATTCCTTTGACAAGTGTCTTTTTTATCGTTATAATAATCGCATACGCGCCGCCGCTGCGGCAGAAAGGCAGGTCTCACCTATGAATGCATTAACAAAACAAGCAGCTTCTTTTTCTGAATCTATGATTCCACAGTGTCTGGAAAATGCCGCGATGGATCCTACTCTTTTTGATACTTATGGTGTAAAACGTGGACTTCGTGATAAGGCTGGCAACGGTGTTGTCGCTGGACTTACTAATATTTCAGACGTATCTGCTTACTGGTTTGACGAACAAGGCAACAAGCATCCTCAGGAAGGAAAACTTTCCTACCGTGGTTATAATATCAACGATCTTGTCAATGGCTTTGTACGAGAAAAACGTTTTGGCTTTGAAGAAACCACCTATCTACTTCTATTCTCCAAACTTCCTGATGAAAAAGAACTAGCAGAATTTACTGAGATTCTCGCTTCCTTACGCAGACTCCCAACTAATTTTGTGCGCGATGTTATCATGAAAGCTTCTGGAAAAGATATTATGAATTCCATGACGCGAAGTGTTCTTACACTTGGAAGCTATGATGATACACTTAATGACACCAGTCTCTCCAATGTACTTCGTCAGTGTTTGATGCTTATAAGCGAATTTCCAATGCTTGCCGTCTACGGCTATCGTGCGTATTCCCATTATGAAAGAAATAAAAGTCTTTACATCCACAGACCTGACATGTCTTTGTCTACGGCTGAAAATATTCTTCGCATGCTTCGTCCTGATAAGAAATTTACAAAATTGGAAGCACTTGTTCTTGATATTGCACTAGTCCTTCACATGGAGCATGGCGGCGGAAATAACTCCACCTTTACCACACGCGTTGTCACTTCTTCTGGCTCCGACACATACTCCGTTATGGCTGCTGCACTTTGTTCTCTTAAAGGTCCAAAGCATGGTGGTGCCAACATCAAGGTTCAGCAGATGATGAAAGATCTTAAAAAGCATGTAAAAGATACATCAGATGTAGATGAAATCGTATTCTATTTAAGTCAGCTTTTAAACAAAGAAGCCTTTGATAAGAAGGGTCTGATCTATGGTATGGGACATGCTGTCTACTCTGTTTCTGACCCAAGAGCACAGATTTTTAAGGGTTTTGTCAAGGATCTTGCAGAAGAAAAAGGACTCATGGATGATTATCAGCTTTATTCCAATGTAGAGCAGCTTGCTGTTGATTTAATTTCAAAGCGCCGCACAATCTACAAAGGTGTATGCGCAAATGTAGACTTCTACAGTGGCTTTGTTTATAGTATGCTCGGCATCCCAGAGGAGCTGTTTACACCGCTTTTTGCAATGGCACGTATTGTCGGCTGGAGTGCACACCGCATGGAAGAGCTTATCACTGGAGATAAGATCATACGTCCTGCTTACAAGCCACTTAGCACACCAAAGGAGTATATTGATCTTCATAACAGACCCTGAACTAATTTCAAAAAAAATTTACCGCTCATAGAATTAACTATGGGCGGTTTTTGTTACAGTTTGAAGACAAACTAATATTGTCGTAACATTACGCATGAACCGTAACTTTTTTCAATATGTTTCACATCTGCATTTTTTCAATAACTTCATCAAGCACTTCAAAATATTTCTCGAATGTCTTTTTACAGCACATCGGATCATGAATCACAATTTTCTCTGCGCGAAGTCCTACAAGGCTAAAGCCCATTGCCATGCGGTGATCGTCATAAGTCTGGATCAGTGCTGGCTTTGGACTACCCGGCCAGATGGTGATGCTGTCTTTTCCTTCCTCACAACGAATTCCCATGCGGGCAAGCTCTGTGCAGATTGCAGCAATGCGATTGCTTTCCTGCAATCGAATATGCGCGATTCCTGTAATTGTCGTTGGTGCATCTGCAAACGGTGCAATCGCAGCAAGTGTGATCGCCTGATCAGAAAAGCTATGCATATTTACCGTCACGCCTTTTAACTTGCCATCCTTCGGTCCTGTCACGCAGATGCCTTTTGGTGTGTCCTCACAGGTGCATCCCATTTTCTCAAGGACATGGATGAATTCCACGTCGCCCTGAAGCGAATTTTCATGGATCCCAGGCACGGTAACAGAAATACCAAGAAGTGCTGCCATAGCATAAAAATAACATGCAGCAGATACATCTGGCTCTATATCGTACTTCTTTGCCTGATAACCGCCCTGCTTAGCAATTTTGTACACACCGTTTTCAGACTGTACCTTTATTCCAAACTGCTCCATCATACGCACCGTCATGTCGATATAAGCCATGCCATGAGTTCCCTCTACCCTAATTACAGACTCTCCTGCATATGCGCCAAGTGAGATAAGCAGTGCACTTAAAAACTGGCTGCTGTCATTAATATTAACGCTGACATCAATACGCTTTTTCTCATTGTCAATAGCATCGATAAGCAGCCCTGCACCTGTCACTGCAAACGGAAAATGGCCATCCTGTCCCTCAAACAAAAATGATGCTCCGATGCCAGTCAGCGTCTTTAAAAGGGGTCCCATAGGGCGCTTTCTCATCTGTGCAGATGCATCCATATAGTGAGTTCCCTCTGACAGCCCCAGAAATGCTGCTAAAAAGCGCGCTGCTGTTCCGGCGCTTCCGACATATATAGCGGCATCTTTTGCCGGTACCTGTCCTCCATGACCATTTACAGTAACATTACAGTTATCTTCTTCTACCTTTGTTTCTATTCCAAGCTTTTGCACACAGTCCAAAAAATGTCTCGAATCATCAGAAAAGAGCACGCCCGAAAGCGCACTCTCTCCTTTTGCGAGCGTTGCTAAAAGCAGCGCCCTGTTTGTAATACTTTTTGATCCGGGCACATGAACTGTAATGCTTGTCTGTTTGATTTCGTTTACTTTTTTTACACGATATTCTTCCATACAAAGCTGCCCTTTCTCTTTCTATCTTTTTAACAG
>OBAS01001866.1_pt1 | contig 11413 bp, 8 predicted proteins | sample 1517591 | NCBI WGS metagenome assembly OBAS01 (sample SAMN04571700, study PRJEB22368) | human gut metagenome | biome: human gut; material: stool | host: Homo sapiens | place: Luxembourg | collected 2012-10-05
TTACTGATAGAAGAGGGCAGATGCAACCACCCCAGAAAGTCGTTACCTTTACCAGTGCCGTTTTCCAGCGCTTCCTGTGCGGCTTTTACCTGAGCTTCGTAGGCAGAAACCGATTCCTTGGAAATGAATCCAAAAGTTTTTTCAATGTTCAAACTAATCATATCTTTCTTTATTTAGGAGTTAAAGAGTTATTTGTCTGCTTCCTTGTTTATCTAAACGAGTCAGTCAGCAATTTTATTTCAATCATCGGAGATATGCGCTCATATAAGATGTTGTATACAGCATCCAGTATCGGCATATTTACGTGATGATGTTTATTGATTTCCTTAATACACTTTGTTCCATAATATCCTTCCGCTATCATCTCCATTTCGATTTGGGCACTTTTTACAGAGTATCCCTTACCGATCATGGTACCAAACGTACGGTTACGGCTGAAGTTAGAGTAGCCGGTCACCAACAAATCACCCAGATAAACAGATTCATCTACGTTTCTGTTTATCGGATGTACCGTATTTAAGAAGCGATTCATCTCTTGGATAGCGTTTGATATCAGTACGGCCTGGAAGTTGTCTCCATATTTCAAACCGCTACAGATGCCTGCTGCTATGGCATATACATTTTTCAGTACGGAACTGTATTCAATTCCTATCACGTCATCGCTAACAGAAGTCTTGATGAAACTGCTGCCCAGTCGGCGGGCAAAAACGCGTGCTTTATCCTTGTCCGGACAAGCGATGGTGAGATAAGAGAGACGTTCCAGAGCCACTTCTTCGGCATGACATGGACCGGCCAGTACGGCAATATTTTCGGGAGGAACGCCATATTCCTTGTTAAAGTATTCCGAGACAATCAGATTGTCATCGGGGACAATACCTTTGATAGCGGTAATAATGAACTTGTCTCTGATCCGTGTTTTCAGCTTTTTCAGGTGAGCTTTCAGATATGGAGAAGGGGTGACGAAGATTAGCGTATCAGACTCTTTCACCACATCATTGATGTTGGAGCTGAAATTAATGCGCTTCATGTCGAACTTTACGCCTGTCAGATAGGCTGGATTATGCCCGAGCCGTTTGAAATCGGCGATGCGGTCGTCGCGCCGCATATACCAATTGATAGACTCTTCCTGAGCCAGACACATCTTTGCGATGGCTGTAGCCCAGCTTCCTCCGCCCATTATCGCTATCTTACCGGGTAATTTCATTTCTATAAATTAAGAATTAAAAATGAAGAATGAAGAATGGTGCAGGGAAGACCGGAGGTCAAATGCTCCGGCTCCTCATCGCCATTCTTCATTCTTAATTTATTTAATTTTCTGTATCCACTCGGCTACATCGTTAACTGACGGATTGGTCAGTTCCAATTTGTATTTCTTGTTGATGCCACAAATATCCTGGTGGAATTTCTGCGGATTAACCTCTTTCATGTCGGCCACCTGATTGTATCCTGCTTTCTGGATGACAGGTACCCACTCTTCGGCAATGCCCAGTTCCATAAATTTGGAAGCACTGTCTTTCGGTACGACTTTCTCCGGACGCATCTGTGGGAAGAACAATACTTCCTGAATGGTCGACTGACCGGTCATCAGCATAGTCAGACGGTCCATACCGATACCCATACCCGAAGTAGGAGGCATACCATATTCCAATGCACGGACGAAGTCCTTATCGATGATCATCGCTTCATCATCTCCCTTTTCGCTCAGCTTCATCTGGTCTTCGAAACGTTCCAACTGGTCGATCGGATCGTTCAACTCAGAATATGCGTTACACAACTCTTTACCGTTTACCATCAATTCGAAACGTTCTGTCAGTTCAGGGTTGTCACGATGCTTCTTGGTAAGAGGAGACATCTCGATCGGGTAATCCGTGATGAATGTAGGCTGTATATAAGTGCCTTCGCAGAACTCACCGAAGATCTCATCGATCAGTTTACCTTTACCCATCGTATCATCGATTTCCATGTTCAGTTTCTTGCAAACTTCGCGAATCTGCTCTTCATTCATTCCTGTCAGATCGTAACCGGTGTGCTCTTTGATGGCTCCCAGCATAGTGACACGCTTATAGGGCGCTTTGAAATTGATGATGTTGTCGCCTACTTTTACTTCGGTAGTACCGTTTACGTCCAGACAGATCTTTTCGATCATTTTTTCAGTAAATTCCATCATCCAGTTGTAGTCTTTGTAGGCTACATATATCTCCATACAGGTGAATTCTGGATTGTGTGTACGGTCCATACCTTCGTTACGGAAGTTTTTACCGATCTCGTATACACCTTCAAAACCGCCGACAATAAGGCGTTTCAGGTAAAGCTCACTGGCGATTCGCATGTATAAAGGAATATCCAAAGCATTGTGGTGAGTCATGAACGGACGCGCGGCTGCTCCTCCGGCAATGGCCTGCAGGATCGGAGTTTCCACTTCCATGTATCCCTTTGAGTTGAAGTATTCGCGCATGGAACTGTATACTTTGCTGCGTTTGATGAAAATATCTTTAACGCCTTCGTTGACAGCCAGGTCGACATAGCGCTGGCGGTAACGCAATTCAGGATCTTCAAAAGAGTCGTAAGTTACGCCGTCTTTGTATTTAACAATAGGCAGTGGTTTGATCGATTTGGCGAGCACCGTCAGCTTTTGTGCATGGATACTGATTTCGCCCATCTGTGTGCGGAATACGAAGCCTTCGATTCCGATGAAGTCGCCTAAGTCGAGCAGGCGTTTGAACACAGTGTTGTACATTTCCTTGTCTTCTCCCGGGCAGATGTCATCACGGGTGATATATACCTGGATGCGGCCTTTAGAGTCCTGCAATTCAATGAAAGAGGCTTTACCCATTATGCGGCGGCTCATCATGCGACCGGCTACGGATACCTGGCGGGGTGTCTCGTCATCTTTGAATTCGGCTTTAATATCAGTTGAGAAAGCATTGGTTACATACTCTGCTGCGGGATAGGGTTCGATGCCCATCGCGCGAAGTTCATTCAGACTGTTACGTCGGATGATTTCCTGTTCACTTAGTTCTAATATGTTCATTTCGTTAGATATTAACTCAATTTTGGAGGCAAAAATACGAAACTTTTCTTAGAAATACGGCATTGTAACTCTTATTCTTTATTCTTCACCTTTAATTCTAAATAGATTTGTATCTTTGCACCCTCAAAATAATAGGTATGACAGGACAAAAGACGCCCACTGCGCTGGGCACCGAAAAGATTGGAAAACTCTTGATGCAGTATGCCATTCCGGCTATTATCGCTATGACCGCATCTTCACTTTACAACATGGTAGACAGCATTTTTATTGGTCACGGGGTTGGTCCGATGGCTATTTCGGGGCTTGCTCTGACATTTCCGCTGATGAATCTTGCGGCGGCGGTTCGTTGGTCGGAGTGGGGGCTGCCACGCTGGTTTCGGTAAAGCTGGGACAAAAAGATTACGATACGGCGCAACGTGTGCTGGGAAATGTATTGGTGCTGAATATCATCATCGGGCTTGCTTTTACGATACTTACCCTTATTTTTCTCGATCCTATCCTTTATTTTTTCGGAGGCAGCGACGAAACTGTGGGGTATGCCCGCGATTATATGAAGGTGATCCTTTATGGTAATGTCATTACCCATCTTTACCTGGGACTGAATGCCGTGCTTCGTTCGGCCGGTCATCCGCAAAAGGCAATGTATGCCACTATTGCTACAGTGGTTATCAATACGATTCTCGATCCTCTGTTTATTTACGGCTTCGGCTGGGGCATTCAAGGAGCAGCCATAGCCACTATCCTGGCACAGGTCATTTCTCTGATGTGGCAGTTCAGGCTATTCAGCAATAAGGAAGAGTTGCTCCATTTTCATCGGGGCATTTTCCGGTTGAAACGGAAAATCGTATTCGACTCGCTCGCCATCGGTATGGCTCCTTTCCTGATGAACCTTGCGTCGTGTTTTATCGTAATCCTGATTAACCAGGGGTTGAAAAAATATGGCGGAGATCTTGCTATCGGTGCGTTTGGTATTGTCAATCGTCTTGTTTTCTTGTTTGTGATGATTGTGATGGGGCTGAACCAAGGGATGCAGCCCATAGCCGGATATAATTTCGGCGCCCGGCTCTATCCCCGGGTGACCCGTGTGTTGAAGCTTACCATTTACGGAGCCACCATTGTAACAACTACGGGTTTCCTGATGGGAATGTTGATTCCCGGTTTGGCCGTATCTATCTTTACTTCCCACGAAGAATTGATCCGTCAGTCGGCCGAAGGACTTCGGATTGTGGTGCTGTTCTTTCCGATAGTCGGGTTCCAGATGGTGACGTCGAACTTCTTCCAAAGCATCGGGATGGCGAGTAAAGCTATCTTTCTGTCTATCACCCGTCAGGTGCTGATACTGATTCCCTGTCTGTTGATCCTGCCCCGGTATTTCGGTCAGACAGGCGTATGGGTAAGTATGCCTGTTTCCGACTTGATAGCCAGTCTGATCTCGGCGGGGATGTTGTGGTGGCAGTTCCGCTTGTTCCGTATCCATGACAGACAGGCTGCCTGACTTCGGTGGCAACTGCCGGAGAACGTTGCGGCGTATACCATGCGGACCGTCTTCCTTCATGCACACCTTATTCTATTCTTACGGTTGAAGCAAAAATAAGGATTGACTACTTTCATGCCGGTGGGCTAAACAAATTGCAGTCGGCATTTGTCTTTTATCTGTAATGATCAGAAACCAATGTAGTAGTCATGAAAAAGCGAATCTGTTTTGTCCTTATCCTGTGTATCAGTCTGTTTGTTTTCTCACCTGTACATGCCCAGCAGCGTAAGAGTGTTGCTGTGGTCTTGAGTGGTGGAGGTGCCAAGGGAGTGGCCCACATCGGCGCTCTGAAAGTGATTGAAGAAGCAGGTATCCCTATCGATTATATTGTCGGAACCAGTATGGGGTCCATCATCGGCGGGCTTTATTCCATCGGTTATACTCCCCATCAGCTCGATAGCATGGTCAATCATCAGAATTGGCCTCTCTTGCTCAGCGACCGTATCAGTTGGGAAGACCAGACCATGACCGAACGTCAGAACTCGGAAACCTACATCCTCTCTGTTCCTTTAAAGAAGAATCTGAAGGCCAATGTGTTCGGAGGCGTTATCAAAGGCCAGAATCTGGCCAATCTTTTTTCGGAACTGACAGTCGGTTATCACGACTCCATCAACTTCAATAAACTGCCTATCCCGTTTGCCTGTGTTTCGGAGAATATAGTAAACGGAGATGAAGTCGTATTTCATAACGGAGTGTTGGCTACCGCCATGCGCGCCAGTATGGCTATTCCCGGCGTATTCACTCCGGTGCGCCTGGGTGATAAGATTCTTGTGGACGGTGGCATGAAAAATAATTTCCCGACCAACATAGCCCGTGCCATGGGAGCTGATGTCATTATCGGTGTCGATGTGCAGAATGATCTCCGCACTGCCGATGAACTGAACAACCTCAGTGAAATCTTCAATCAGATTATCAATCTGACCGGGCAGACCCGATACGAAGAGAATATCAAACTGGCCACTGTCTATATCAAGGTGGATGTGAAAGGGTATTCTGCTGCAAGTTTCAATATTCCCGCGCTCGATACTTTGGTGAACCGGGGCGAAGAGGCTGCCCGTGAACAGTGGACCGCTTTGCAAAAGCTGAAGAAGGAAATAGGACTGCCTGAGAACTATGTTGCCCCGCGTCATGGTCCGTTCAGTTCATTGTGGTCTTCGAAAGACATTTTTGTTAAGGATATCACTTTTGACGGCATCGAGGATAGTGACAAGAAATGGATCATGCATCGCTGTCACCTGAAGGAAAACAGCAAGATGCGTATGGAACAGCTTTATGAAGCTCTGACCACCTTGCGCGGCAGTCAGGCTTACTCCAATGTCAGCTATAAACTGACCGACACCCCTCAGGGATATCAGTTGCACTTCATCCTGGAAGAGAAGTATGAACGTAATCTTAATCTGGGTATCCGTTTTGATTCGGAAGAGATTGCCTCGCTTCTGTTGAACGTCAGGAGCCGGCTCGATACGCGTGTTCCTTCGTGGGTTTCGGTGACGGGAAGGCTGGGAAAACGTTATCTCGCCCGGGTCGAATATACATTGGCACCGATGCAGATGCGCAATTTCAATTTTGCTTATCAGTTTGAGTACAACGATATCAATATCTACGATCACGGAAGGCGTTCCTATAACACTACTTATAAGTATCATTCGGGTGAGTTTGGATTCTCGGATGTATGGTTTCGCAACCTGCGCTTTGGCGCCGGGCTGAATTTTGAGTTCTTTAAGTATAAAGACTTTCTTTACAACACCGGCGGGCAGCGTCTGGAGGTGAAGCCCCAACACTTCTTCAGCTATTTTGCACAGTTGCATTACAATACGTACAACAAGGGATATTTCCCTTCCAAGGGGACCGATGTGCAGGGACGCTACTCGCTCTATACCGATAATCTGACACATTATAAAGGCCATGCTCCCTTCTCTGCCCTTGCGGCATCATGGGCCGGTGTCTTTTCACTGACCGATCGTTTTGCCCTGATTCCCTCTTTGTATGGGCGGGTGCTTATCGGTAAAAATATACCTTATCCGTATCTGAATGCCATGGGAGGCGAGAATTTCGGGCACTATCTGCCTCAACAACTTCCTTTTGCCGGCATCACGAATCTGGAGATTGTGGACAACTCTGTTCTGGTGACAAGCCTGAAGTTGCGGCAGCGTATCGGTAGCAAGAACTATGTCACCTTTACCGGAAACGTGGCTTTCCGGAATGATAACTTTTTTGATATCTGGGGAGCAAAACCGGTTTGGGGCGGTAGTGTGGGATATGGTTACGATAGTCTGTTCGGTCCGCTCGAGGCTTCTTTGGGATACTCCAGCAGATCTCATAAGGTGGGGTTTTATGTAAATCTGGGATATGTCTTTTGATAAACCGGTTCGGGAACGAGACAGAGAGCTTGTCCCGGACCGGTCTCCTTTGCCGCAGACCACCGGATGACGCAGGCCTGAAGTTCAAGTCGGTTCGTCAGTTTACTCATGAATCCGGAGGGCTGCTGTCATCTGTCTGTAATGGGATGTATCAGATTCCTCTTTTGATCGGGCAGAGATGCCGGACAAGCTCCAAGTTTTTTATGCGGTATCCGTTTCATTCGTTATTGTCAGGAATGAACTCCGGTTCCTCTTCCCGAGTCTCTTCTTCCCTGATTGTTTCGGGTCGTAACAAGTCCTTTGGGAAATATTTGGATAGTGGGTAGCGAAAGAATTTCATCCGGCTGACACGTTGGGTAAACTTGCGGTCGGCAATGAAATATACTTTGGATACCCGTACCTCGTGAGGCAATACATCTTCCGGATGCTCGAAGCCATTGCTTGTAATGGAGGCATGAAACGATCCCAACCCTCTGATGGATACGGATTCTCCATTTTTCAATATCTCTTCTATCACGTCCGGCAGATCGGTGAGGATGCTCAATACTTCCCCTTTGCTTCGTGAACTGTTTGCCGAAAGGATTTCGGCAAGGTCTTCTTCGTTCTTGCCGCCTCTTTTCTGAAGTTTCCGCTGGATGGCAAAATAGAGTTCTCTGATCCCTTCGGCTGTTCTGAACTTTTTCTTTCTGACTAAATAAATGAGTCCCATAGTGCTTTGTATGAAAGGTTAATATGATTCGATGTACCGGTTACACAACTTGTACGTTACCAGTTGTACAACTCGTCGTACACCAGTTGTGCAACTCGTCATGTACCAGTTGTGCAACTCGTATTCGGTTCCTTACAAAGGTAACTAAAAAGAGATAGAAAGGAAAGAGATTGAGGACTAAATGGAGCGAATGATTGGTATAACGAGAGAAATATGGAAAGAGGAGTATGGCAAAGCCTCTGTTGAGGTCTTCACCCGCTCTGTCGCTGTGTCAAGCTCCGAAATTACATTTTCATTTCTCTCCGGATTCTGCTCAGCGACTGTGGTGTAATCCACAAATAAGAGGCTATATGCTTTAAAGGCACATTTTGTAATAGTTCGGGATGTTCTTTGATAAGGGTCAGATAACGTTCTTTAGCTTTGGGGCTTCCGGCGCTGATCAGCCAGTTTTCGAGGCTGAGCAGTTGCCGTTCCATCAGTTGCCGTCCCAGGTTGGCGAGTCCGAGCGATGAAGCATAAAGATTGTTCAGGGTTGATCCCGGAATACAGTAGGCTATGCTATCGCACATGACTTCAATCGTGATGTGCGATGCAGTATTTTCCACATATCCCCATACCGAAAAGGCAGCTTCGCCTGCACCGGCAAACCAAATGGTAGTGTCCACTCCATCTTTCAGATAATGGGCACGCCAGATGCCCTGCTTTATCAGATACAGATTTCCGTTTTTGGAGCCTTCATGGACGATGACTTCTTTCTTTTTGAAACGGATCTCCTCCATATAGCTGAGCAGGGTTTGCGTGTCGTTTTCTGAAAGATGATAGCTGTTTCTGAACTTTTCAATAAATGTTTCCATAAGACTCTTTGCATCTGTTTGAATGATGCAAAGATACGTATCATCGGCGAACGGCGAAAGAGTCCTTCAGGTAAATTCCGATAATAAGCAATAAGGTCAGCAGTTCGGCCAAAGGAACGGCCAGCCAAATGCCCCTTACTCCCAGCACCGGAGGCAAGAGCAGGAAACCTGCCAGCATGAACAATGTTCCCCGGAAAAGGGTGATGACAGTGGCGCGCCGGGCACGTTCGATACTTTGATAATAGCCGATGCCCACTATGTTGAGCGCAAAAAACAGATAGCCGACTGCAAAGTAAGGAATGCCGTTTACCGCAATATCATAGGCTTGGTAGCTTTTATCGATAAACAGCCCGACTATCTGGTGATTGAATACCAGAGTGGCGGCAAAGAAAAAAATGCCGCAGCCTAAAGCTGTCTTCAATGCCAACCGGATGGTACGTGCGACCCGTCCCGGGTTCTGTTGTCCGAAATTATAGCTGATGATGGGTTGTGCCGATTGGGCGATGGCATTGTATACCATAAAAATGATAGGAAAGAAGTAACATACAATGCTGAATGCGGCTACACCGCTTTCTCCCAAATGGCTGATAAATACATAATTCCCCAGGAACATCATGCTGGCAATGGATGCCTCGCTGATAAAGGCGGAAGATCCCAGCCTGATCATGTAGCCGATGTTACGGCAGGTAAGCCGCATGCTTTTCCGGCTCAGCTTGATACGGTAAATACCTACGTTACGGGAAAAACGGAGGAGATAAATGAGTGTCATCAATCCGCCGACCATAGTGCCCAGGCTGGTGGCAAAAGCAGCTCCCATCATTCCCCAGCCCAATTGGAAAATAAAGACATAATCGAGTATGATATTGATAATGGCCGATACGGCGTTGCACATCATGGCATAGTTGGGCGATCCGTCCAGGCGGATGTAAAACATGCCGGCACTTAGGAGCAGGTAGAATACGAGGAAAGGTACGTACCAATTCATATACTCCACCACCAGAGGCAACAACCGTTCCGAGCTGCCGAGTAATCGGCCGATAGGCTCTGCGAAATAGCAGCAGAGTGCCGATAGCACTAGAATAAGTAAGGCCGAAAAGGCAAGTGCCTGTGTGATGTTGATACTCGCAACTTTTCGTTTACCTTGTGACAGGTGAATGGAAGCTACAACAGATGCGCCCACTCCAAACATCAGTCCGATGCCGGTGGTTATCATAAATAGCGGAGCCGTGATGTTGACCGCTGCCAGGGCATCACTGCCTATACCTTTACCGACAAATATACCGTCGGTGATTACAAACACGGCGGAAAAGACCATTCCAAGTACTGTTGGAATCAATAATTTCCTGAATAGTCTCGGAATTTCCATATTTCCGAAGTCAATGCTGTCCTTCATAAAAACAATGTTTATTTTTTTAGCGGCTGCAAAGATACGACTCTGAAAATGGATAAAAGTTACCAATTGATAAGAAATGCGGCACTCTGTATATTGGTACATTATTTATTTTCTTCTTTCGGAAATAATGTGTATGTTTGCTATTGAACCAATATACAAAAGTACTATGAATGGTAATTATGTCATCAATATCGGCCGTCAGTTGGGCAGTGGCGGAAAAGAGATCGGAGAAAAATTGGCAGCCAGGTTAGGCATCGATTTCTATGATAAAGAGCTGATTAATCTGGCTTCGGAGGAAAGCGGACTCTGTCGGGAGTTTTTCGAGAAAGCCGACGAGAAAGCCTCTCAGGGTATTATCGGCGGGTTGTTTGGGATGCGTTTTCCTTTTATTAGTGATGGTGCCATGCCTTGCACCAATTGCCTGAGCAATGATGCTCTTTTTAAAATCCAGAGTGATGTCATCCGGCATCTTGCGGCAAATAAATCCTGTGTGTTTGTGGGGCGGTGTGCCGATTACATCTTGCGTGAACATCCCCGTTGTGCCAATATTTTCATTTCTGCTTCGCAAGAGGATCGTATAGCCCGTCTGTGCCGCATCCACGGAATTTCTGAAGAAGCAGCCGCCGAAAAAATGAATAAGGCGGATAAGAAGCGTTCAGAATATTATAATTACTATAGCTATAAAACCTGGGGAGCAGCTGCGACCTATCATCTTTGCATCGATTCTTCGGTATTGGGAATTGATGAAACGGTAAGGTTTATAGAAGAATTTGTGGTGAAGAAACTGGCTTTGTAATAGAAGCTGTTACCATATAGAAATGGCCAATTACTATGTAAATAAAAACATGGTAACTGGCCATTGCTGTATCAGGGTGTATCGTTATCACATCATTAGCAACAATATCATTTGTCCCGCAAGGATACGGAGAAACATCGATAGCGGATATACGGTAGAATAACCTACTGCCGGTGCGTCGCTACCGGTTGCCTGATTGGAATAGGCCAATGCGGGAGGGTCGGTATTGCTACCCGCAATCAATCCCATCAGCATGAAGTAATTGATTTTATAATACGAACGTGCTATGACCCCGATTATCAGCAAAGGAATAATCGTGATCAGGAAACCGCAACCTACATAAAGCAGACCATCTCCATGGATTACCGTATCCACGAAATTTGCTCCGGCTTCGATACCTACACTGGCAAGGAAGAGAACGATACCGATTTCACGTATCATCAGGTTGGCGCTTTGAGTTGTATAAGTTACCAGATGTAGTTTGTGTCCGAAACGTCCTATCAGAATGGCTACCACCAGCGGTCCGCCGGCAAGGCCGAGCTTGACAGGAGTCGGCATACCCGGAAATGCAATGGGAAGACTACCGCACAGGATACCCAGGAAGATGCCCACAAACAATGTGATAATGTTCGGTTCGTTGAGGCGTTTCAAAGAGTTACCAAGTACGCTGGCTACCCGTTCTACAGCGTCTTCGGAGCCTACTACCATGACACGGTCACCTACTTGCAGTATCAGG
>OBAS01001868.1_pt1 | contig 11399 bp, 9 predicted proteins | sample 1517591 | NCBI WGS metagenome assembly OBAS01 (sample SAMN04571700, study PRJEB22368) | human gut metagenome | biome: human gut; material: stool | host: Homo sapiens | place: Luxembourg | collected 2012-10-05
ACGCACGCTCCAGGACGGCCGGCCGCGGACTGTCAGTGTGGTGGTCGGGCCTGAGGGCGGCATCAGTGAGCAGGAGGTAGCTGATTTCGTCAAGGCCGGAGCGGTGAGCTGCGTACTGGGGCGCAATATTCTGAGAGCCGCGACGGCCGGTCCGGTGGCGTTGTCGCTGTTGTCTCGGGTGTTGGGACGTTACGAGTAACGCCCACGCGCTAAGCTGGTGCGTAGCAACATCAAACCAAGGAGCATGATGAGCGAATCCGACGATTGCCTGTTCTGCAAGATCATCGCAGGGCAGATTCCCAGCAGCAAGGTCTACGAGGACGAGACGACCTACGCATTCAACGACATCAATCCCAAGGCCAAGGTCCATGTGCTCGTGGTGCCCAAGAAGCACTACGCCAACGTCGCCGAACTTGCCGCCGACGACCCGACCGAGCTGGCCCACATCGTCTCCATCGCGCAGAACATCGCCGACAAGGAATTTCACGGCGCCTACCGACTGGTGTTCAACACCGGTCTTGACGCCGGCCAGACCGTCTTCCACGTGCACGCGCACGTGATGACCGGCGAAAAGCTCGACGAGTAGTAGGGGAATATCCGCTTCGTGGCAACGACTACACGTACCATCACCATCCCGCCCCAACTTGACCCCGTCGCCGTGCTCGGCCCGGTTGACGAGGTCATTCGCGAGGTAGAGCGCGCCTTTCCGGACCTGACGATTATCGTGCGCGGCAACCGCGTGGCGATCGTCTCCCGCTCCAAGCAGACCGAAGCCCAGGCCGCACAGGCCGAGGATTTGGTCAATACCATCATCCAAGCCGCCTACACCGCGCCTATGGACGCCGACACCGTGCGTCGCATGCTCGACCAGAACGTGCTCAAGAACCACGTGCGCCTCGAACATCCCGGTCACGGCCCGGTGCGTGACAAACTGGCGCAATCGACCTCAAACGAACGCGCCCATGCACGTTCTGCCGGCTCCCACGACCCGACGTACCGCAAGCCCACGGTTCCCGGCGTCATCACCTTTGCTGCCGGCGTGCCGGTCCGTGCGAAAACCGCCGGACAAGTGGCCTACGTGAACGCCATCGAATCGCACACCATCACCTTCGGCATTGGCCCCGCAGGCACCGGCAAGACGTATCTGGCCGTGGCCAAGGCTGTGCGTGCCTTCCAGGACAAGCAGATTCGCCGCATCATCCTCACGCGCCCGGCCGTGGAGGCCGGCGAAAGCCTCGGCTTTCTGCCCGGCACGCTGAATGACAAGGTTGACCCGTATCTGCGCCCGCTGTACGACGCGCTTGGCGACATGCTCGGCGCCGACCAGCTCAAGCGGTACATGGACGACGGCTCCATCGAAGTGGCGCCGCTCGCCTACATGCGCGGCCGTACGCTGAACGACGCGTTCGTGATCCTCGACGAGGCTCAGAACACCACCGAACAGCAGATGAAGATGTTCCTGACCCGTCTGGGCTTCAACACCACGATGGTCATCACCGGCGATATCTCGCAGGTGGACCTGACCGTGCCTCGCTCGGGACTGGCCACCATCGAACGCATCCTGGGCGGCATCAACGACATCGCATTCGTGCATCTCAAAACCGAGGACGTGGTACGTCACCAGCTGGTCGGACAGATCGTGGCCGCCTACGACCGTCACTCCGCCATCGCCGGCGACCACCGCGACATCGAACGCAAGGGCCGCCGCAACCATACCGACTTCGATGCCCGCCAGCAAGCGGATTCAACCAACCAAAGCGAGACAGACGATGAGCGTTGACGTCACCAATGAAACCCAGTGGGTCATCGACCCCAAGGTCTTCTCCGATTTGGGTATTTGGGTACTCGACCAGATGCGCGTGAGCACCCAGTCCGACCTGACCATCATGTTCGTGGATCCCGATCCCATCGCCGAACTGCACATGCGTTGGATGAACCTCGAAGGCCCGACCGACGTGATGAGCTTCCCGATGGACGAGCTGCGCCCCGGCGACGGCAAAACCGTGATGGAAGGAGTGCTCGGCGACATCGTCATCTGCCCGTGGGTCGCCGCCCAACAGGCTGCCGCAGCCGGGCACAGCACCATGCAGGAGATGCTATTGCTCACCATCCACGGCATCCTGCACCTGCTCGGCTACGACCACGTGACCCCCGAGCAGGAGCGCCAGATGTTCGGCCTGCAGCGACAGCTGCTGCTCACCTTCTTCGCCCTACGCCACGATGCCAACGTGCAGGCCACGCTGCCCGCCGGCACACCCGACGCGCTGGCCCTGTACGACGCCGCGCACGGTGCCGGCCGCGACCTCGATTCCAAATAAGCTCCCAAATCAATCACACCAAATCCGGATTATTCGATACCGTTCAAGGACATTCAAGGACACCGAAAAATCATTATGGAGTATTCCAGTACCACGCCGATCGCCATCACCGTCATTCTCGTACTCGTGGCGGCCCTGTTCGTCTGGCTCTCGCTGACCATGGCCGCCGCTGAAGGCGCCGTGGCCCGCGTAACGCGAGCCAGCCTCAACAATCTCATCCTCGAGGTGCAGACCGACTCCGAAGCAAGCCAGTTCCTCAAGATGAAGAAGATCGACAAGATTCATCGCGTGCAACGGCTCATCGCCGACCGTTACGCCACCGCCGGCAGCTGTGCGTTCTTCCGCATCGCCTGCAATGTGCTCGACGGCGTACTGGTGTCTTCCATCGCATCCCTGTGGGGTGCGGAACTGTGGATTGAACTGCTCTCCGGATTCCTGTTCGCGATTATCGTAGCCGTGGTCTCCGTACTGGTCCGCCCGCGCACCGCCGGCATGGCCAAGCCGGTCGGCATCATGATTTCCAACTCGCGCATCGTGTCGTTGGCCACCAAGCTCACGCCGTTCGCACGCATCGGTGGCGACAAGTCCGGTTCCAAGGGACCGGGCCGCCGCTCCAAGGACTCCGATCTGTCCGACGACGAGGAGCTTGAGAAGATTCAGCTCGAGCAGGGCAAGGCCGCCATCGACCGACTGGTGGAGTCCAACGACTTCGATCCGGAAGTCTCCGAAATGTTGCGCAACGTGCTCACCCTGTCTGATACGTTGACTCGCGAGATCATGGTGCCGCGCACCGATATGATCTGCATGGAGCGCGACTCCACACTGTCTTCCGCGCTGAAACTGTTCTCCCGCTCCGGCTTCTCCCGCGTGCCGGTGATCGGTGAGGATGTGGATGACCTGATCGGCGTGGCCTATTTGAAGGACGCCGTGCGTGCCACCGCCTTCAACCCGGCGGCCATGGAGCGCGCGGTCGAATCCATCGTCCGGCAGCCGCTGCTTGTTCCCGAATCCAAGCCGGTGGACGACCTGTTCCATGAGATGCAGCGTTCCCGCCAGCATGTGGCCGTGGTGGTCGATGAGTACGGCGGCATCGCCGGCATGGTGACTATCGAGGATGCCATCGAACAGATCGTCGGCGAGCTGGAAGACGAGCACGACCGCACCCAGCGTACTGAGCCGGAGAAAATCGGAGACAACAAGTGGAAGATGCCCGCCCGTACGCCGATTGCCGATCTGGAGGAGATCTTCGAGATCGACATTGATGAGGACGATGTCGATACCGTGTACGGCCTGCTGACCAAGATTCTGGGCCGAGTGCCGATTGTCGGTGCCTCGGCCGTGACGCGCGGTCTGCGACTGACCGCCGTGGACTCCGCCGGACGCCGCAAGAAGGTGTCCACCATCGTCGTAGAACCGGCGCACGTCGAGGGCGGCGAGGAAAATAACAAGACCCATGAGGAAACTGACGGCGAGCCCGTCGAAGGCGATGATACCGCCAGCAAGGAGTGATATGACCGATCAGAACAACAGCACGAACGACGTCGATGACATTGACGTTACCGATGCTTCCGATGTTGCCGGCGTTGCCGAAGTCGACGCGACCGGTGAAACGGCGAACGTGACCAAGCAGGACGTGCCGTATCGCTCCGGATTCGTGGCCGTGGTCGGCCGCCCGAACGTCGGCAAATCCACGTTGATCAACGCGTTGATCGGCAAGCAGATCGCCATCGCATCCTCTCGCCCGGAAACCACCCGTAAGGCGATCCGCGGCATCCTGACCGCCGACCACGCGCAGCTCGTGCTCGTGGACACGCCCGGTATTCACCGTCCGCGTACGTTGCTCGGCCAGCGTCTGAACGACGTGGTCGACGAATCTCTGGCCGATGTGGACGTGGTGGCCTTCCTGCTGCCCGCCGATCAGGAAATCGGCCCCGGCGACAAGCGTATTCTCTCCCGACTGCGTACCGACTTCGCCACCAAGCGTGAGGACGGTACGTTCAAGTGGCGCATCCCGCTGATTGCCATCGTCACCAAGATCGACGAGCTTGGCCGTCAGCAACTCATCAACAAGCTCATCGAAATCAACGATTTCGCCGATTTCTCGGACATCGTGCCGGTGAGCGCTCTGAAGCACGACAATCTGGCTGAAGTGAAGAACGTGCTCATTGAGCACACGCCCGAGGGTCCGCAGATGTACCCGGACGATCAGATCAGCGAGGAGCGTCCGGAAGACACCATCGCCGAACTCGTGCGCGGTGCGTTCCTTGAGACCCTGGACGACGAGCTGCCGCATTCGCTGGCCGTGGTGGTTGATTCCATCGACTATCCGGAAGACAACGAGACCGGTCAGGGCTATGACGGCAAGGCGCAGGTCAACGTGTCCATTTACGTGGAGCGTGACTCCCAGAAGCCGATCATCATCGGCAAGGGTGCCTCGAACCTCACCTACGTCAAGAAGAAGCTGCGCACCCCGGTCAACCGCATCGTCGGCCAAAAAGCCAAGCTCGACCTCCACGTCAAGGTAGCCAAAGGCTGGCAGTCCGACCCCAAGCAGCTGGAGCGCCTGGGCTTCTAAGGCGTATAGACGAAAAAAGCTCCCTCGTCAGAGGGAGCTTTTGCTATACGGTTTACTTCCGCTTCGTGTACATCTGGGTGTTGAGGAGGGTGGAGTAGCGCTTGATGACCTTGGGACGAATCACCTTCATGGAAGCGGTCATCAGGCCGTTTTCCTGAGTGAACTCCTCGGGCAGGATGATGAACTTGCGCACGGACTCGGCGCGGGAGACGCCCTCGTTGGCCTGATCGACCCACTTCTGCACTTCGGCGCGCACGGCGGCGTTCTTGGCGGCATCCTCCAGCGGCATGTTCTCGTCCAGACCCTTGGCGGCCAGCCACGGGCGCAGCGACTCCTCGTCCAGCGTCACCAATGCGGAGATGAACGGACGCTTATCACCCAGCACCAGCGCCTGGGAGACGAACTCGCAACGCTGAATGACTTCCTCGATCGGGCCGGGGGAGACGTTCTTACCACCTGCAGTGATAATCAGATCCTTCTTACGACCGGTGATGTACAGGAAGCCATCGTTGTCGATACGGCCCAAGTCGCCGGTGACATACCAGCCATCTTCGGTGAACGACAGCTCAGTGGCCTCGTCGTTCTTGTGATAGCGCGGGAACACGGCACGACCCTTGACCTGAATTTCGCCGTCCTCGGCGATGCGCAGGGAGAATCCGGGGAATGCGATGCCCACGGAACCAGCGTGGAACGGCGTACCCAGCGGGCTGAACGCGCACGGTGCGGTGGTCTCGGTCAGACCATAGCCCTCGTATACAGGCACACCCGCGCCACGGAAGAAAGCCAGCAGTTCCGGGTCAAGCGGGGCACCGCCGGCCACAATCCACTTGGCGCGACCGCCGAGCACTTCGCGCAGCGAAGAGTAGACAATCGGATCGAAGGCAGCGCGGCGAGCGGGTCAGTGCACCCGCCTTGCCATTGGCGGAGACTTCCTTCATATAGTTCTGCGCAGCCACCACGGCGGAGGCGAACACAACGCCCTTTGGACCGTGTCCGGCCTTCTGAGATGCGGCGTTGTACACCTTCTCCAGCACACGCGGCACCACGATCATGATGGATGGCCTGGCCACCTGTAGGTCGCTGATCAGCGTCTTGATGCCGGCTGCGATATAGATGTGCACGTTCGAGGCCACGACGATGTAGTTGATGGCGCGGGCGAAGGAATGGGCCTGCGGCAGGAACAACAGGATGGTGTTTTTCTTGTCGTGCAGCAGTTCGGGCATGTAGGTCGGCAGATTCAGCGCGGTCTGGCAGTAGTGCTCATGGGTCATTTCCACGCCCTTCGGCGCGGCCGTGGAACCGGAGGTGTACACGATGGAGCACAGATCGGTCTTCTTGACCGAGTCGATGCGCTCGTCCAGCTCTTCGTCCGAGATGCCGGCGCCATAGGCCTTGATTTCGTCCAAGCCACCGGTCTCGATGGTGATGATGTGCTCCAAAGACGGGCATTCCTCGACGGATCCATCCGCCTTCTCGCGCATGTCCGTATCCTGCACGATCAGCAGGCGGGCGTCGGAATTATTGACGATGTTGCGAATCTGCTCGGCCGAATCGGTGTCGTAGACGGTGGCCAGCACACCGCCGCAGGCCATGATCGCCGCGTCGGTCAGGTCCCAGTCGTAGGAAGTGCGGCACATGAATGCCACGGCATCGCCCTTCTTCAGGCCGTAATGAATCAGGCCCTTGGCCACGGCACGCACGTCAGCCAGGAACTCGTTGGCGGTGACGGTCACCCAATCGTTGCCGGACTTGTAGGTGTACAGCGGCTCATCGCCCATACGTTCGGCGCGGTCCGCATACAGGTCGTAGATGGACGTACCTTCGTCCAGCGGCGGATTGCCTTCGGTGGAGGTGGTGAGCAGGCCGGTGACGGGGTCGATGTCGGTGACGGTCAGGTGGCCGTCGTCCCAATCGTCGCTGTGAGGCAAAGCGATATTGGCCTCGACCGGCACGTCGGCGTTAGACAGGTAATCGGGCTCGTCCGGAGTGTCGTCGTGGACCGGGTGGACGAAGTCGGATCCCAACCTGAGCGCCTTACGGGTGAGATTGATAGTGTGCTGCGTGAAGGAATTGATAACCGACAAGTCTTGCTCCTGTAAACCTTTCAGTGTCGTCCAGCCATGAGGCGAACGCTTCTCAAAGTTCAAATTGTAATCGCCCAAACCGAACTCGTCACCTTACGCAACCGTAGGATTCTGGCTGGTTAGGGGAGTGCGTGGCAAAATATTGCACAGGTCCCGATATTGTTGAGTAACCGTGAGCTGCGAAACGGTGATTGTCGATAATTATTGAGCGGTTGGTTGCTGATCGATGCCAGGTGATTGTTGGACGGCTTCCGAGCAATTCATCCGCAATGCACATGGACACATTCGTATTTCTCACTAATTTCGGGTTCGTTTCTGTTTCGATTGGCGGAATCTCAAGTCATGGTCTTTACCTTCCGGCTACACTTACTATGCGGATAACCATGTCCATTTTGAAGCAGAACAAGAAAGGGCTCTCATGGCGCAAAACCCAGAAGCCACCGTGGTGTTCGGCGTTTTGAACGAAACGTCCGAAACGGAATCCCGCGTCGCGCTGACGCCGGATATCGTCACCCGGCTGAAGAGGAGCGGTGTCTCCTCACTGATTGAAGCAGGTGCCGGCATTGCTGCCGACTACACCGATGAGGATTACGAAAAGGCCGGTGCGAAGGTGACCAGCCGTGACGAGGTGCTCGCCGAAGCCGACGCGCTCGGTTTTGTGGACCGACCGTCCGCCGAGACCGTGGCCAAGCTCAAGGCCGGCCAGTGGGTCATTGGCATGCTCGGTTCCTTCACCGATGCCGATTACGTGGCCGCGCTCGAGAAGGCCGGTCTGGTGGGCATCGCCATCGAAAAGCTGCCCCGTAAGCTTTCCAGCGCCCAGTCCATGGATGAGATGACCTCTCAGAACTCCGTGATGGGCTACAAGGCAGCCATCACCGCCGCCGATGCTTACGGTTCCTTCCTGCCGATGATGACCACCGCCGCCGGCACGATTCGCCCGGCTAAGGCGCTGGTGCTCGGTGCCGGCATCGCCGGCCTGCAGGCCATCGGTACGCTGAAGCGTCTTGGCGCGGTCGTCACCGCGTACGACGTGCGTCCCGCCTCCCAGGGCGAGGTCGAGTCCCTCGGCGCGAAGTTCCTTGATCTGGGACTTGACTTCTCCAAGGGCCAGGGCGAGGGCGGTTATGCCCGCGCGCTGAGCGCCGAAGAGCAGGCTCAGCAGCAGGCTGCCGTCGACGAAAAGGCCGCCGGCTTTGACATCATCATCACCACCGCCAAGGTCCCGGGCCGTAAGCCCCCGGTGCTGCTCACCGCAGCCGGCGTCAAGGGTCTCAAGCGTGGTGCCGTGATCGTGGACTGCGCAGCATCCGACCTCGGCGGCAACGTCGAAGGCTCCGCCGTTGGTGAGCAGGTCACCGAGGGCGGTGTCAAGCTGATCGGCGCTCCCTACCTGGCCTCCGGCGTCGCCACCACCGCATCCAACCTGCTTTCGCGCAACGTGGCCGACATCCTCGTGCACTTCGTGCGTGACGGCAAGCTCGGCCAGGATCTCACCGAAGAACTCGACGACGCGCTGGTGGTTGCCGGCCGCGCCGCCGCCCCGGCAGCTGCTGCCGATGCCGAGAAGTCCGAGAAGTAAGGAAGAAGGAATACCATGCCTACTCTCGTCGTTTCCATTACCCTGTTCGTCCTCGCGCTGCTCATCGGCATCGAGGTCATCGGCAAGGTGCCCGCCACCCTGCACACGCCGCTTATGTCCGGCGCGAACTCCATCCACGGCATCGTCATCGTCGGCGTTGTGATCGTGGCAGCCGAAGCCAATAGCCCGCTGGCCTACGTGTTCATCTTCCTGGCCGCTGTGCTGGGCACCATGAACGTCGTTGGTGGCTACGTGGTCACCGACCGCATGCTTGAGATGTTCAAGTCCAGCAAGAACGAGAAGAAGGGGGAGTCGAAGTAATGACCTCCGCAACCGTTGGCGCCATCGACATCGTCGCTTGGTTCGTCTACCTGTTCTCTGCCGTCCTGTTTGTGGTCGGTCTGCATTTCATGAATTCGCCGAAGACCGCCCGCAAGGGTAACCAGATCTCCGCGTTCGGCATGGTCGTGGCCGTGCTCATGGCGTTCATCGTGCTCTTCGCCAAGGGCTTCGTGAACATTGTCGCCGTGGTGGTGCTGGTCGTCGGCATCCTGATCGGTGCCGTGGCCGGTGTCGTCTCCGCCAAGAAGGTGAAGATGACCGATATGCCGCAGCTGGTCTCCGTGTTCAATACCGTGGGTGGTGGCGCCGCCGCACTCGTGGCCCTGAACGACATCCTGACCAAGGAAGGCACCCCGGACATCGTGGTGCTCATCACCGCTGGTCTCGGTATTCTCATCGGTTCTGTGACCTTCACCGGCTCGCTCATCGCTGCCGGCAAGCTGCAGGGTATCAAGTGGGTCAAGAAGCTGAACCTGCCGGGCAAGGGCGTATGGAACATTCTGTTCGCCGTGCTGTCCGTCGCCTCGCTGGTCATGCTGTGCGTCCAGCCCGAACAGCGTCTGCTGTGGTCGATTCTGACCACCGTGTTCGCCCTGTGCTACGGCTTGGTCTTCGTGATTCCGATCGGCGGCGCCGATATGCCGGTGGTGATCTCCGTGCTCAACGCCTGCACCGGTACGGCTGTGGCTATGTCCGGTCTGGCGATTGACAACGTTGCCCTGATCGTGGCCGGCGCACTCGTCGGTTCCGCAGGTGTGACCCTGTCCATCCTCATGGCTCAGGCCATGAACCGCCCGCTGCTCTCCGTCTTGGCCGGTGGCTTCGGCGGTGGTGCTGACGCCGCCGCTGCTGGCGACGGTCCGGAAGGCACCATGAAGGAGACCACGCCGGACGATCTGGCCGTTCAGCTCGTCTACGCGCAGAAGGTCATCTTCGTGCCCGGCTTCGGTCTGGCTCAGGCTCAGGCCCAGCGCGAGCTCGCCGACCTCGGCGAACTGCTCAAGGGCCACGGCGTGGAAGTCTCCTACGCCATCCACCCGGTCGCAGGCCGTATGCCTGGCCACATGAACGTGCTGCTGGCCGAGGCCAACGTGCCCTACGAGGAGCTCGTGGATCTCGATGAGATCAACCCGCAGTTCCCGCAGGCCAACGTGGCTCTGGTCGTCGGCGCCAACGATGTGACCAACCCGGCTGCTCGCCGTCCCGGCACCCCGGTCTCCGGCATGCCGATTCTCGACGTCGACAAGTCCCAGAACGTCGTGGTCATGAAGCGCGGCCGCGGTATGGGCTACGCCGGCATCCAGAACGAGCTCTACTTCGAAGACAACACCCAGATGCTGTTCGGTGACGCGAAGAAGAGTCTGCAGTCCGTCATCGCCGCCGTCAAGGAATTGCTCGCGTAACCATTCTTGGCTCCCTTCTGTGAGGGGAGCTGTCGAACGGAGTGAGACTGAGGGGAGTAGCCCATACACGGGTGCTCCCCTCAGTCAGCTTCGCTGGCAGCTCCCCTCACAGAGGGGAGCCGAGCTCTATATCTACTACAGCCCAAACACCCGCTTAACAAAGCTGTTAACGCGACGCCAATAGCGGTCCGGATCGGTGCTGGCGCTCATCGTGTGGTCGGCGCCGGGAATCAGCAGCTTCTCGCGGTCGATGCTGGCGCAGGCGTTGTAATTGATGTCCAGATACTTCGGATTGACAAAAGTATCCGCTCCACCATGAATGAACATCATCGGAATAGTCGCGTGCCGTAATGCCTTCACACAGGAGGCGTCCTCAAACCGGTATCCGGCCTTGCGTTCAGACACATGACTGGCCACTTTGACCAGCAGCGCGGCCAACGAGTGCGGCAAACGGAACATCTCCTCGGCATTATCCGTAAACTGCGAAACCACGGAACTGTATCCGCAATCGGAAATCGCGGCGATGACATTGCGGGGGAGTCGCGCATCGCCGGCCGCCATCATCACCGTGGCGGCGCCCATCGAATTGCCATGCAACAGAATGCGTGCATCCGGATCAGCTGCGGTGATCAGCGAAACCCAGCCCAACAGATCGTCGCTTTCCGGCAATCCCATACCCACGTAACGCCCTTCGCTCAACTCATGGGCGCGCTGCGCGGGTAGCAGGACCGTAAAACCGAGTTGCGCATAGCGATGCGCCCATTTGGCCATTTCCGCGGGCTCTCCGGCATAGCCATGGCAGCAGATCGCGTATAGATGCGGCTGTGGGTCGGAACAATCCGGGTCCAACAGCCAGCCGTGGAGTTTCAATCCATCATGGCTGCGCAGCGTGACCGATTGCTTGGCCTCCTCGAACCACCGGGCGGCCTCAAGCTGCTCGGACATGTCGAATTCGATGCCTTTCGGCGTCTCCTCGTGCGGCATGTTGAACATCGAACGTTTGGCTTTGGTGTCCAGCGCGAACGTGAACATGACGTTGGCGGCCGCGGCTGTGACGCCGGCTCCTGTGGCGGCTATCGCGGCAAGTGCCGCAGC
>OBAS01001897.1_pt1 | contig 11269 bp, 10 predicted proteins | sample 1517591 | NCBI WGS metagenome assembly OBAS01 (sample SAMN04571700, study PRJEB22368) | human gut metagenome | biome: human gut; material: stool | host: Homo sapiens | place: Luxembourg | collected 2012-10-05
CCTCCGGCTGCAAGTTCCGCCAGCAGCACACCGCCAAGCGTCCCCAAAAGAATCCTGCGTTCCATGGTTTTTGTTCCGGCAATCACCGGTTCCGCCTCTGATATGCCATAACTTTGCAGGATTTTTTCTGCTTCTTTTCTCTCTTTCTGATGGGATTTCTGATATGCATGCGGGTGCTCTAACATGCGCATGCACTCTGAGAGTTTTTCCTGTCTGGATTCCTCTGTGTCACTGCCATCGTTTTTCAGTACGATGCCAAGCATTGCAGTTACTGCCTCATTTTCCCGCGCCCTGTAGTTGCGAACCACCAACGTGGTCACAGTTCCTGTAAGAAGTAAAATTATAACACTGCACAACAGAAACCATTGAACAAATTTCTTTGCTTCTTTATTTTCGTATTCCATTATTTATCACAGAGTTCTTCCATCGTTTTTACCACAACCTTCCCCTCTTTGATCTGGCGATCGGATTCCCGAATATGTTCCAGATTGGTTTTTGAATAGAATGGATCTTGTGGTGCTTCAATTTCAAACGGAATTTTCCGTTCTCTCAATGCCTTTTTCGTATACACCATATAAAATGTGGAAATATTCATTCCCATTGCTTCACACATTTCATCCAGTTCCTTTTTCATCTCATCATCCATACGCAAACTAATTGTTGTCATATTCTCACACCTTTCTGCAATATTTAATACATATGCTTTCATTTTACATATATTATATTCTTTTTTATGCAAATTATCAATATTTTGTCACAGATTCAGCCGATACCCGATCCCGCGCACCGTGACAATCACATTCCCCTCTTTGTCACCAAGTTTTTCGCGCAGACGCTTCATCGTAACGGTCAACGTATTGTCATTGACAAAATTTCCTGCCATATCCCAGATTCCGTTTAAAATTTCCTCGCGCGTAAAAATTTTATGCGGATTGGAAAATAAAGTCATAAGGATTTTGTATTCCAGCTTTGTCACGGCGATCGGTTCCCCGTGCCGATAGACTTTGCCCGTGTCCGGTTCCACCGCAATATTTCCACAGGTCAGCCGCCGGATTTTTTCAGTCCTGCGCAGCACATTGCGGATGCGCGACACCAGTTCCCGATTTCGAAACGGCTTGATCACATAATCATCCGCTCCGAGATCAAATCCGAGCACCACATCTTTTTCCTCATCCTTTGCCGTCAGAAAAATGACCGGTGCAATGTCATGTTCCTTAATTTTCCTGCACAGATCAAATCCGTTTCCATCCGGAAGGGAAACGTCAAGAAGCACAAGATCCACCTGCCTGCTGGCAAGAAGATCCTGTGCTTCTTTCTTTGTTTTTGCCGCTAAAAACGTATATTGTTCTTCTGTCAGAAGATATTCTAACCCCATGATGATTGACTCGTTATCCTCGATCAGTAAAATTGTCTCATTCATACTGCCTTTTCCTCTGTTTTTCAACATTCTGCTTATTATAATAAAAGAAACGAAAGGAAAAGTCCAGCCATCCATCAGACTTCCAGCCGGTGGTATCTTCGTTTTCCCACAGCCATCAAGCAGACCGCAGCCGTTCCACTGCAGAATAACACGGCAAATTCATTTCCTGCAAACGACAGGCACAGATCATTTTCCATAAACCAGCCTCCGCTGGTTGCATACAGTACTGTGGGATTAAAGAATTCCCGGATAAGATCCCACACATTTCCCATCTGCACATAGGCAAGCAGATATGCCCCCATAAAAAGAAGACCCAATACCGCAAACGAAAAATAACTGTTCTGTAAAAACAACTGCACTGCGGCGGTAACAACCGCAGCCAACACAAACACAAAAACCAGCAGCATGTAAAGCAGCATATAGAAACCAAATGGCAGATTTTTACACCACAACTGCAGTCCCGTATCGTTGATACAATCGCCTTTCCAGAATACCGCCAGTCCTTTTATGACATAAACCAGTACATAAATATCAAATTGTACGATTCCCACAAAACCGCAGCAGACCACAAGTGCCTGAAACTGTCTGTCAAAAATTTTCCGCCCGGTAGCGGTCGTCGCATACAACGGCAGCACATGACATAACCGTTCCCGTACCAGATACGGCAGTGCAAGGATTGCAAAACAAATCAGAAGCAGAATTCCCATCATTCTCATATCTTTTTCTACAATATAAAAAATTCCACCCGGCATTAGAGAGATGCTGTCTTCGTTCTGTAAATTTTTATATTCATCCAGCCGATCGAGCACCTGAAGTTCAAAAAACAGTTTTGAACCTTTTGAATCCTCAAAGACCAGACGCGACAGTTCCTGATCGATTTTCTTTTCCTCATCGGTTAAAGTATCCTTATCAAAAAAGGTTTCCCGTGTCTTCGAAAATTCCTGATAATTCGTAATTTTTGCATCTGCAAGAACCGGATCCGCCGCAATGATCCGGGTGTATGCCTCTTCCAGTTCTTTTCTTTTTTCATCCAGCTTCGACCAGTCCTCACGCGGCAGCGAAGTTCCCCAGCTTTCGATCAGTTCGGCGTAAAACGGCATATCATACGGGGAATCTGTTGTCTGCCCTCCCGCCGGATAAATCGTCACTTCTAAAAACAAATGATAAAACAGCACCGTAAATACTGCTATAACAAGCAATACCCGGATATCCATGATTTTTTTACATTCTTTTATCAATATTTTCATGCCGGTTCCTCCTGATAAGTAACCAGAAATACATCTTCCAGATTCGGCGTACAATTCCTGCTGCCTTCCTCCGGCTTGCTGCTGTAATAACGCACCTGCATATGTTCCTGCTCCTGCCGCACAGAAAGAATCAGATGCGTGTCTTGAAATGCATCAAACGCACGGTCTTCCATCACACACTCATACACCTTTCCATCAAGCGTTTTACAAATATTGGAAACCGTGTCCATCCGGTATAGTTTACGTTCTTTTAACAGAATCACCTGATTGGCATTCGACTCAATATCCGACACAATATGCGTGGAAAGAATGACGATCCGGTCCTTTGACAACGTTGACAGGATATTGCGGAAGCGCGCCCGCTCTTTTGGATCAAGTCCCGCAGTCGGTTCATCCAGTATCAGAATTTTCGGATCATTTAACATTGCCTGTGCAATTCCCACCCGCTGGATCATTCCCCCGGAAAATTTTTTCATTTTTTTGTCTGCCACATCAGAAAGTCCGACCAGTTCAAGCAGTTGTTCTATCTTTTCTTTTGCGGTCTGCTTTGGCATATTTTTAAGTGCTGCCAGATAATCCAGATACTGCACGGGTGTGTTGTTTTTGTAGTATCCAAACTGCTGCGGCAGATACCCCAGCAGATCCCGGTATTTTTCCCCAAGTTTTGCAACAGGAATCCCATCCCATAAAATTTCTCCCTGTGTAGGAACCAGCAGGGTTGCAATCATTTTTATGAGAGTTGTCTTTCCCGCTCCGTTTGGGGCAAGCATTCCGTAAAGCCCATGCTCCATCTCAAGACTGATGTCTTCCACCGCCGGAAATTTTCCGTAACTTTTGCTAACATGCGAAAGAGTAAGCATCTTTTTTCTCCACCTTTCCTATTGATACGAACAAAAGACAAAAGCTTGTGGCAGTGACCGCGCCGTGCACCGCCAGCGGAACCGATGTAAAAAGAAACATCTGCACGCCAGTTCCCGCAAGCCTTGCAATCACGCACACACACGCCCAGACTGCGATCAGACCTGCATAAAACAGACCACCCGCGCCTTTGTGGCAGGCATATACACAGACCGAAGCAAACAAAAACACACTGCTGCTTCCCACCAGAACCATACTCACAAATGCTTTTCCCGAAACATCCGTAAATAAAGCTGCTCCGGTCACATTGACCAGTATCATGATCACGCCTGCATACAGCATGCGAAGTCCCGACAGATAGCTCTGGGAATAGTGAAGCGAGCCGATCAGCTCCTGCATGTGGTTCTGCGCATCCAGCCACCATGCCAGTGCCGCAAACACCAGAAAACAGACAGGAAATCCTAAAAACACGATTATCATCTGCGTTTCGGGCTGCTTTGCATATGACTGTCCAAGCCATCCGATTCCCAGATACAGACAAGCAACTATAAGCCAGATACTTCCGCTCTGATAAAATATGGCACGAATGCCCGGTCCCCAGTAAATTTCTTTGATTCTTTCCCACAAACTCTGCCGCTTTGGTATTGCTTTTTCCACAATCGCACGACATTCCTTCTGCATAACGCTATCCTCCGGGAATTCTACTGGAAGCAGTGGTATCTTCTGTTCTTTCTCCCATTCCTTTTCCTTCATCTTTGCACCTCCTGCCGAATCCTTTTTAACATCTGGTAAAACCGGGTCTTTACGGTACTCTCCGCAAGATCCATCTCCTCTGCAATCTGCGCAAATGTTTTCTCCTCAAAGCATTTTTTCTGAAAAATGCGAATCCATTCGCGCTCATAGGAAACGACAATATCCATAATCCGGCGAATCTCTTCTTTTTGAACCATATGCTCCGCCAGATCACGCACAGTTTTTTCCTCCTCTGTTTCCCATTGCAGGGGCTGCTGCAGTTTTTCCTTTTTATAACTTTTACTGCGATAATAATCCGTGATCCTGTTGGCTGCCACACGGTATGCCCAGGTGCGGAAGCCCGCCTTTTTCTCATCAAACGCATAAATTCCCTGCAAAACCGTAATAAAAATTTCCTGTGTCAGATCAAGCGCAAGTTCCCTCTCTCCGGTCTGCCGGTAGGTAAACGCATAGATTTCCCGGTAGTATCGCCGGATCAGTTCATCCGCCGCTTTTTTATCCTGTTTTTTCTTAATTCTGCGGATTAACTGGTTGTCTGTCTGCATGCATGTTCACCGCCTTTATCTCCGTTCACTCAGATATACGAAATATGATACAAAATAGTTTGGATTCTGAAAAGATTTTTCAAAAACAAAAAAGAGCCGGTGCAAAATCAATTTGCACCGGTTTCCTTTTGTAACACTTTTTATGCTTCCTTCCGCAGTTCCTTTGCCGCCTCCACAAGATGTTTCAAGCTGGCAACGGTCTCCGGTACGCCGCGGGTTTTTAATCCACAGTCCGGATTTACCCAGAGCTTCTCCGGAGCGATACGGGTGAGCATTTTTTCAAGTGCTGCCTTGATTTCCTCTACTGACGGTACACGTGGGGAATGGATATCGTACACGCCCGGTCCTACCTCCGTCTTGAAATGGTTCTCCTTTAAGGAATCCAGAATCAGCAGATCGGAACGGGATGCCTCAAACGTAATGACATCGGCATCCATGTCGTCGATTGCGCGGATGATATCGGTAAACTCGCTGTAGCACATATGGGTGTGGATCTGTGTCTGTGCTTTCACACCGCTGTGTACCAGACGGAATGCCGGAATTGCCCAGTCAAGATATTCTTTGTACCAGTCACTCCTGCGCAACGGAAGCTTCTCGCGGAGTGCCGCCTCGTCAACCTGGATCACACGGATACCGTTTGCCTCAAGATCGAGCACCTCATCCCGAATGGCAAGTGCGATCTGATAGGTGCTTTCCTTTAAGGAAATGTCCTCACGCGGGAAAGACCAGTTTAAAATCGTAACCGGACCGGTCAGCATACCCTTCATCGGCTTCTTTGTCAGGCTCTGTGCATAAACGGACCAGTCCACGGTCATCGGCTTTTCGCGGGATACATCCCCCCAGATGACTGGCGGCTTCACGCAGCGGGTACCATAAGACTGCACCCATGCCTTCTCGGTAAACAGATAACCACTCAGCTGCTCGCCGAAATATTCCACCATGTCATTTCGCTCAAACTCCCCGTGCACCAGCACATCGAGTCCGATCTCCTTCTGGATCTGTACCCACTCAGCAATCTTCTTTTTATTAAATTCCACATAGGCTTCTTCGCTGATCTCTCCCTTGCGGCGTGCCGTACGGTTTTTCTTGACATCCGCAGTCTGTGGGAAAGAACCGATCGTTGTCGTCGGGAATACCGGCAGCGCAAACTCTTTTTTCTGAATCGCTTCACGCTCTTTAAATACCGGAAGTCTGGTAAAGTCTTCCTCACGAATCGCTGCTACACGCTCCTGTACCGCATTGTTTCTGCAATCCGGACGGGTAGCAAACAAAGAGGTATTTTCCAGAAATGCCGCATCCAGTTTGTAATCAACGTCTGCCAGTTTCTTTAACTCTGCCAGTTCCTGCAGCTTCTCCTCTGCAAATGCAAAGTGCTCGGTATATTTTTCCGGAAGCTTTGTCTCATTTTTCAATGTATATGGCACATGAAGCAGGGAGCAGGAAGTATTTAACACCACATTGATGTTCTTCGCCTTAAGCGCATTGATCACTTTCAAAGTCTTTCCGTAGTTGTTCTTCCAGATATTTTTTCCATTGACAAGTCCTGCAAACAATACCTTATCCTGTGGAAAACCATTTGCTTCTACCAGTTCTTTTGTTTTTCTGCCCTCTAGGAAATCCAGACCGATCCCGTCAAAAGCAAGCGCTGTGATATTGCCATAACAGTCACGCACATCCCCGAAATAGGTCTGTAACAGTACTTTGCCTGGTCCCTTTTTTTCAAGGATTCCCTGATATAAGGTTTCGAATAATGCAATGTCTTCACTGGTCAGATCATGCACCAGATATGGTTCGTCAAACTGTACCCATTCTGCGCCGGCTGCAACAAACTTCTCAAGCAACCCTGCGTATGCAGCGATCACGGCATCTGCATAATCTGTGGCCTGTTTCTTTCCCACATAACGCAGGAGTTTTAACAGGGTAAATGCACCGATGATTACCGGTTTTGTGGTAATGCCAAGGGCTTTTGCCTCTGCAAACTCGTCAAAGGGCTTGGTTCCGGCAAGTTTGATCTCTGTATTATCATCGATTTCCGGTACCATGTAATGATAGTTGGTGTTGAACCATTTTTTCATGGCAAGTGCCTTGACATCCCCGGCTGCTCCCTGATACCCCCTTGCCATGGCAAAATAGATATCCAGTGCAGAAAGTCCAAGCTTTGTGTAGCGCTCTGGAATAATATTGAATAATACTGCCGTATCCAATGTCATATCATAGAAAGAAAAATCATTTGACGGAATGAAATCCAGTCCGGTATTTTTTTGTAATGTCCACTGGGTTTTGCGGATTTCTTTTGCGATATTCTGTAATTCTTCCACAGAAATCTCACCGCGGAAATATTTTTCTGTTGTAAACTTCAGTTCCCGTAAGGACCCCACTCTCGGGTATCCGATAATTGATGTTTTCATTATGCTCTCCTGATGTACAATGTTATAAAGTTCATCCAGAGAAGCGGCCACTTCTTTTGTTGCGCTTTAGTATAGCACAAGTCAAATTTATTGCATAATACGATTTTCTACCGGTTTACCATAGTTTCAAACTATATCAGTTTTATTTGACAAACGCCCTCTGGTTTCATATGCTTATTAATAGATTTGTCCCTATTTACATTTGTGTGTCTGATAGCTGTTTTAGTCAATGGTTCTTTATGACATTTACATTGAATATAGAAACATACATTTCTATGGATGGGTTTAACAACATCAAATGTTGCAATGAAATCAACGCCACCATCAAAGCCTGCCTTATATCTTTCTGGGTCAGCTTCATTAAATTGTGGTTTTAAGGTAATGAGTACAAGCATTAACCAACGTCTATGAGGCTATTTTTCAAACACCAAGATATAGAAAATATAAAATATTTTTTAGAAAGGAAAATTTTTATAGAAAATAAATTACAGACATTAGCTTGGCTGTAGTCTTTTTAAACAGCATATGTTAGACTACTGTTATACAATTGGTATTTATAGAAAAAATCAAACAGCTAGGAGAGCATTTATTTATGAATAGTTTTACATATGCATTGGAACAAAGAAATCTGCAAGAATTAAGAAAGTATCCTAAGGCAGACTTGCACAATCATTTTGTGCTTGGTGGAAATAGAATGTTCATATATCAGAAAACTTGTAAAAAAATTGAGCCATTAGTTAATCCTTTGTCATCAATGGATGAGATGAATCAATGGAGTCAAAAATATATTGATCAAGATTTTAATAGCACTGCGATGAGAAAATTTTTAATCAGAGCAACCTTTGAACAAGCCAAGGAAGATGGAGTAACTGTGCTTGAAATTGGTGAAGATGTGTGGGGCTTAAATGAATTTTTTAATAATGATATTGATGAGTTGGTTAATGCTTTTACAAGTGCTCAAAAAGAAGTCGCTCCCGATATAGAATTAAGGCTCCAAATTGGATTATCAAGACATTGTCCTATCAGTTATTTAGAAGATTGTTTATCGCTTTTTTGGGGAAATAAGAATTTTTATTCTATTGATTTGTACGGTGATGAATTAGCACAACCTATCGAAAATTTTAAAGGAATTTATCGGCGTGCAAAAAAAGAAGGATTAAGGCTAAAAGCGCATGTTGGAGAATGGGGGACTGCCAAAGACGTAAGAACAGCAGTAGAGGAATTAGAACTTGATGAGGTTCAACATGGGATAGCAGCAGTCAGCGATGAATCAGTAATCCGCTTTTTGGCAGATAATAAAATCAGATTAAATATTACACCAACAAGTAATATTTTACTTGGAAGGGTTGCAGATATGTCTATGCATCCGATTGGAAAACTGTATCGTAGTGGTGTTGATGTTACTATAAATTCTGATGATGTATTAATATTTGATTCAGATGTATCCAAAGAATATCTACGGCTTTATGAGTCTCAGTGCTTAACTGCAGAAGAATTAGAAAACATAAGAAAAAATGGACTGAAACCTATAATTGTATAGACAAATCCTTGTCAATTACAAGAGACATTGAAAGAGCCAGTCCATTCAAGGTGCTGGCTCTTTCAAAATTCAAATCTAATAAATTGCACGACAACTTAGTGAAAAAATGAATACCCATTAGTGTAAAAATGAATAAAACATGTAGAAACGAATAAATATTCATGTTAGTTTAATCTAATAGGCAGAAGGAACACTTTTCCGAAAAGGGAGATAGATTTTTATCGCCCCAAAAGAGAAACTGATTATGCAGACAAATTTTCATTTATATCCACCGGAATACGATCGTACAACAAAACAGCCAATGAAGGATTTCGGGTTCATCGAATCGTTAAAAATCGACTCCATGGTTGTTCTGATCAAAGAAAGCTATCGCGGATTCGCTGATCTGTCACTGGAAAACTATTTTTCCACAGATGAACAGGTTCTTGATTACCGCCTCGGGGTTGTCGAAGATCTTGTTAACAATCCCAATCTGTACGAAACATTCGGTAAGGCTGTATCCATGATCTACAACATCAACGATATGCGCCGCGCGATGAGTTCCGAATTTACCATTGATTCTTCGCTCCGCTCTGTGCGGTACCTGGAATTATATGTGGAAATCGTCACACTGTTTGCCGATAATTTATCACAGGCTGCGCTGCAATCCGAAGGCATGAAAAATTTCCAGAAAGAAATCAATGGAATTGCACAGAGCAGCGAGTTTCAAACGCTAAGCTCTGAGCTTTCCAAGATGGAAACAAATTTCGGATACTTAAAAAGCGTAACGCTTGGCATCAATTTAGACGGAAATCTCTGCCCGATGGAAGCCGGATATATTGCAACCGAAGTGCTCACCGGCATCGGCATTATCGGCTGCTGTGGGCTTTATGTCACACACATCCACGATCTGACACAACAACTCGATGTCTACAATTCCCATCCTGAAAACCGCGGAAAAATTGACAACCTTGTTGCCATGATGGAAAGTAAGGAAGAAGGCACCCGAAGCTACAAGGTGATCCGGACAACCCCGGATGGCTTAAGCTATGCGAAGGATATTGCCAGACGGTATAGGCTGGATCTGGAAGATATTTTAAAGAATTGTAAATAAATCTATGGTAAACCTTGTCCCCATCCCAAATTCACTGTCCACTTCGATGGTTCCGTCATGTGCTTCGATAATTACTTTTGCAATTCAACATAACTGCACCTCCTACCGACTGGCATACAGGATAAATCCAAGTAGTCCGATTACAGCGGCACTTAACTATGCCCGCCAAAATAGAAAACAGCCTGTTGGCTTAGAAAGCACGATAACACTGATACACACGCTCCATCAAAAAATCAGAGGTTCCGGAGGACTAAAATCTCCCACAAAAATACCCTCGAAACTGCTCTCTGGTTGTCCTATATTTAACCACTAAAAATTGGGGGAAAACGACTCTCATTTAGCCAAATCTGGTCAAACCACATCATCCCGTTTATGTATAAGAAAACCCCGGAAAACCTTGATTTTCCGGGGTTTGTAAACCTTTTGATATAGCCTGAACAGTCGATTAACGCTTGCTGAACTGAGAAATCCCACAGGACAAGGGTTTGCAGAGATAATGTTGCATACTTGTTGTATGCGTAGAACTGTCCACAGAGTTCCAAAACAGCTAATGGTTCTATTATTCTTGCAATCAATTGTCTGCTTAAATATGCTGCGTCATAAAACATACCAATGATATACCGATTTGTCACTAAACTATTTGTTCCTTGCAATAGGGAAGTTCATATAGCGTATCCGGATCAATATCAATGCATTTACAAGCATCTCTATTTCCGCCTATATCCCATGCTAATGTATCATTCATGATCGTACATGTATCAATAAATACCGAAATATCCCTCAATGGTTTGAAAACTTCTTTATCCAACATATTTTTCATATCATAACATACAATTTTTCCATCTTCAAAGTAGACATACACTGTGTAGTCTTTCCTTGGTATCACTTGAACTACCTCAGGAAACATAAACAGCACCTCCTATACAAGTGGATTAATTCTATTTAACGGCTTTCCATCTTTTGATAATTCCCAATTCTGCATCAACTCATCTTGATGTAAAACACACCACGCTAGAATTAACTTTAATTGTCTTGATGGCAAAGCTCCCTTGATGCATCTAGCTGTATCAATTTCAATAATTGCCTTATTCTCATTATACTCCGCATGAAAATGCGGCGGATTATGGTCATCATAATACATTGTAACCCGAATTCCATAAAATAAAGATATTTCCGGCATATATTCACCTCCAAATACTCATTTTGATCTGTTCAAATACAGTATATCATACTTATTCCTTTTTTTATACAAAAACTCCCCAGAACAAAGATCCTGAGGAGTTGTAAATCGTATATAATTGTCCCTAAATATGCTGAATCGTATGATTCCAATTATCTCTTTGTTAACGCTTGCTAAACTTTGGTGCTCTACGAGCTGCTTTGAGACCGTATTAAACATCTCTAT
>OBAS01001909.1_pt1 | contig 11212 bp, 11 predicted proteins | sample 1517591 | NCBI WGS metagenome assembly OBAS01 (sample SAMN04571700, study PRJEB22368) | human gut metagenome | biome: human gut; material: stool | host: Homo sapiens | place: Luxembourg | collected 2012-10-05
ACACTTCATGGGATATGACTTCACCGATTTACGTAAAGGAGGATGCAATTGGAACCATTCTTTGTATCCCGGCAGCATTCTGCTCATACACAGGTGAAGCGCTTGATGCAAAGACACCGCTTCTTCGTTCTATGGACGCAGTAAGTGAGCAGGGTGTCAGACTTCTTCGTCTGTTAGGAAACACTACATCTACAAAGGTGACTGCAGGTGTTGGACCTGAGCAGGAGTATTTCATTGTAGACAGAGATAAATATTTACAGAGAGATGACCTTGTATTTACAGGTCGTACACTGTTTGGCGCACCGGCTCCAAAGGGACAGGAGCTCGATGATCAGTATTTTGGTGTAATTCCGGAGCGTGTTGGTTCCTTTATGAAGGAGCTAAACGAAGAGCTGTGGAGATTTGGTATCACTGCAAAGACACAGCATAACGAGGTTGCGCCAGGACAGCATGAGGTTGCTCCGATTTTCTCTGTGACAAACGTTGCAGCAGACAGCAACCTGCTTTTAATGGATACCTTAAAGAAGGTTGCAACACGTCACGGTCTTGTATGTTTGCTTCATGAGAAGCCATTTGCAGGCGTAAATGGTTCTGGTAAGCACAACAACTGGTCTCTTTCCACAGATGATGGTATTAATCTGTTTAAGCCAAGCAAGAAGCCAGAGACTGATACTCGCTTCCAGTTAGTTGTTGGCTGCGTTATGAAGGCAGTGAAAAAGCATGCACTTCTTCTTCGTACCGCTGCTTCTAACCCAGGAAATGATCATCGTTTGGGTGCAAATGAGGCACCGCCAGCAATTATTTCTATCTTCTTAGGTGATCAGATTGGTGGTGTAGTTGATCAGATCATCGAAAAGGGATATGCAGATTCATCTATTCCAGCTGGAATGCTTGATCTTGGTGTAAAGGAGTGCCCGGCTGTTGATAAGGATCCGACCGACCGTAACCGTACATCACCATTTGCATTTACCGGAAACCGTTTTGAGTTTAGAATGGTTGCTTCATCCTGCAACGTTGCAGAGCCAAACATTGTATTAAATGCAATGATGGCAGAAGCATTCTCTGATGCAGCAGATGCAATTGAGGCAAAGCTTAGAGAAGGTAAGCACACAGATGTTGCTATTCGCGAAGTGACTGCAGAATTTATCCGTGAGAACAAGGATATCTACTTTAACGGAAACGGATATACTGATGAGTGGGTTGCAGAGGCCGAAAGACGTGGGCTTCCAAATGTAAAGACATGGGTTGACTCCATCAAGTCTGTTACAGAGCCAACGACAGTAGAGATGTATGAGAAGTTCCACATCTTAACAAAGAGAGAGCTTGAGGCTCGTGCAGAAGTCTTCTATGAGACATACAGCAAGACTTTAAATATTGAAGCAGGTACAATGATTGATATGGTAACAAAGAAGATCATTCCGGCTGTTATCAAGTATGAGAACAATCTGGCTGCATCTGTAAATACTATTAAGTCTGCATACGCAGCAGCAAACATCTCCACTCAGGAGGGTATGCTTCATGAGATTGCCGAGCTTCTTGGTGAAACATATAAGGCATTAAAGAAGTTAAGTGATGTTCACGCAAAGGCTGTTGCTATGGAAGGAAAAGAGCAGGCATTCTATTATAAGGATGTTGTAAAGGAAGCAATGGATGAGCTACGTGCACCAGTTGATAAGCTTGAGGTATTAGTAGAGCGCAAGGTATGGCCGATGCCAACATATGGCGATCTTCTGTTTGAAATCTAAAAACAAAAGTGATTGTGAATGTGCTTCTGAATACTTAATAAAATATAAAAGAATGCATAGCTGTCCGAAAATTCTTCGGACAGCTATCTTTTTTACTTGACAATCAATAGTAGATAAAGGTAGAATAAGTATATATGTGTACAGAAAGGCGTGGTTATTTCTATGGGGATAACGAATATTTTATTATTGGTATTAGGATATGTTCTACTGTTATTTAGTACAAAGCTAGTCAATGGAGGCGGAATTTCTATTATGAGAAAAGGACCGACATCCGATGCGCAGGAGCGAATTTTTTCCTGGTTTGCACTTAGCTTGATGCCATTTTTAAGCATAGCAATCTCAGGTGGTGTATTAGGTCTTGGAAACATGGTATTTACAGCAGCGCTGACAGCTGGTGTACTGCAGCTTCTTTTGATCTATGGAATGCTTGGAATCACTGGAACGTACCGTCTCGCAGGCAATGCACTTCGCGATCTTGTGCTTCTTCTTGTTTGCGTTGTGATTCTGATTGTTTGTACTAACTACACCTGGAGTAAAGGTCATCCAGCAAGCACGATCTCTAGGGGAATGGGTCTTTTTCTTTGTGTTATTGCAGTAGCGTTTACTGTGTGGATGCTTCCTTATTTTATGGGAAAAAACCGTAAGCTTCAGCGCCGTCCTGATACGGATTTTGTTCCGGCAATTGTGTTTACACTTGTGGGACTTGCACTGGCAGGTCTTGGCGGTGTTCTTCTTATGAATAATACGGCAGCGCTTACCCATGCGCTGAACATAGAGCAGGGTGTGCTTGGTGTTGCTGTGATCGGCGTAGGCCTTGTACTTCCAGAGTATGTGCGTGTAGCAAGAAAGTACTGGATGAACACACAAAAACCAGTATCAATGCATTTGACACTTGCTACTGGAAATCTTGGATTATTGCTTATGATAGGTCTTAGTGCAGTAATTTCACCTATTATTGTTACATTTGCAGGTGCGTACCTGCTGCTTGCATGTGTGGTGGCGATTATCGTATTTGGTATTTTGTTCTACGTAGGCGGTGAAGTTGGAAAAATTAAGGCGCTCTTGTTTTTAGCTGGTTTTGCTCTTGTTTTTGTGCTTCTTATGAAGTTTAGCTTGCATTAAGCAACAAATTAGGAGAAAGAGAGGGAGAAGTTATGCTGTTTTCGGATATTACGGATTGTGAAATGCTAGTTTATCGATGTATTCAGGAAGCTGATAATGAAATTGGTCTGGTTGGCATCATGGATGAACTTGAAAAGAAATACCAGAAGGACTGGAAACGTTCAACGGTATGTACATTTATTGCACATTTGATTGAAAAAGGTTATGTAAATGGAAGAAGAGAAGGACGTGTGTTCTACTATTCTTCAGCAATCAATGATAAGAAGTTTTTGGAAGCACAGGTAAAGCAATTCATGAATTTCTGGTTTGACGGATCTCTCGAAGAACTGGTGCAGTATGCATGTTTGGCTAAAGGAATTTCAAAGAAGAATGCAGCTGAGGTTGTAGCTGCGATAAAGGAGCTTGAAAAGAAGTAAGAAGATGCTGCAGAGTTCCCTGCGGCATCTTTCTCATTTATTGAGGTGAAAGGATCTGAAGAATTATGGAAAACCAGAATACACCATTGTGGGATGCCTCGCTTGACATCAATGAACGGTTAGACTGGCTGCTTGAGGCACTGAATCTGGATGAAAAATGCAGGATGTTCTCGACGCTTACACCAGAAGTGGCGCGTCTTGGAATCCGAAGTACTTATCTGGGTGAAGAAGCTGCTCATGGTGTGGAAGCAAAGCATGATCGAAGCGTAAACTGGGGAGCACCGAAGCCGACAACGACATTTCCACAGCCGTTTGGTATGAGTCAGACTTGGGATACTAAGCTTATGGAAAAAATGGGGGCAGCTGTTGGAGATGAGGCACGAATCCTCTATTATCGAGAGGGTGAACATGGCGGTCTATGTCGTTGGGCACCGATGGCGGAGCCAGAGCGTGATCCACGTTTTGGAAGGACCGAAGAAGGATTTGGCGAAGATCCCCATTTGGGTGGTCAAATGGCATCTGCTTATATAAAGGGGATGCGTGGTGATAATCCTAACTATATAAAAACAGCAGCTACGCTTAAATATTTTACCGGTTATAATTCAGAAGATCGGCCACTTCGTGTATCAATTGATCCGCGCAGCTTTTATGAATATTATTTGGAGCCGTATCGCAGGTGCATCATAGAAGGCGGTGCGGAAGGCGTTATGACAGCAAGTAATGCAATCAATGGCACACCAGCACTTTTTGGCGATCATTTGCAGGAGGTACTTCGTAAAGAGTGGCGTTTTAGCGGTCATATCGTTGGAAATGAATGTTCGCTAGAAGAACTGTGTCAGGATGAGCGTTTTTCTGACAGGGAAAAGACAGCAGCGCTTGCAATAAAGGCAGGCGTGGATTGTTTTGCTGATGAGCCTGAGTTTGTGGAAGCAGCGGTGCGCGGTGCTTACGACAGAAATCTTCTTTCAATGCAGGACATTAATCAGGCGGTGCGCCGCAGCTTTGCGACAAGGATTCGTCTTGGTATGTTTAATAAAAAAGAAGATGATCCATTTGCAAATCCAGATGAATCACTTTTAGGCGGCAGTGATCATGCTGCTTTGTCACGTCAGGCTGGACGAGAGGCAATTGTACTTTTGAAAAATGAAGAACAGATATTGCCTATTTCTCCAAAAGAAAAAGAAAAAATTGCAGTGATAGGACCATTGGCAAATGAATGGTTTAAGGATTGGAATGGAGGTATCCCGCCATATCGTATTTCACCGTATGAAGGAATAAGAGATGCATTTGGTGAAGATTGTGTGACTTACACAGATGGAAAAAAGCGTCTTTGTCTTCGTTGTGGAGAGAGGTTTGTCTGTCTGACGCAAGAAGGACGACTGGCGCTGGGTTCGCGCTCAGAGGCTGAGGAATTTGTTATAACTGATTGGGGACAGGGAAAAATGAATCTGCAGGCGGCATCGACAGGATGCTATCTGACAAGCGTAGATGAGAATGGAAAGTTATTTGCAAACCGCAGTGAAGCGTTTGGGCGTCATGTAAAAGAATGCTTTTGTGTGGAGATGTTGTCAGATGGACGTTTTCGCCTGACAACATGGCGTGGACGTGATGTGTATTGGGACAGCGAGGGTATGCTTCGTGCAGCAACAGATGAGCAGGTTGGCATTGGCTGGCCAGGCGAAAATCGTGCATTATTTGGAATTGAGCAGACTTGGGATGGTACGGCTCGTGCAGTGACTTTAGCATCAGAGGCTGATAAAGTAGTTATTGTACTTGGAACAAATCCAGTGATCAATGGTCAGATAGGACAGGACAGGGAGAAGTATGGACTTCCAAGTGCTCAGATAGCATTGTTTGAAGCTGTGAAAAAGGTGAATGAGCAGGTGATCGTTGTTGTTGTAAGCAACTATCCGCATGATCTGATGCCGTTACAGGAAGCAAAAGCCATTCTCTTTACGCCGTCTGGCTGTCAGGAACTGGGAAGAGCTATTGCAGATGTTATGTCTGGCTCATATAATCCGTCAGGAAGACTGAATATGACATGGTATTCATCATTTGAAGATCTTCCGTCAAAAAATGAATGTGATATTATTCGCACGCGCCAGACTTATCAATATTATAGAGGCAAAAAACAATATCCGTTTGGATATGGATTGTCCTATACCTCGTTTGTATATGATATTTTCGCAGTGGAGCAGGAAAAGGAGCAGCTTAAGGCTGTGCTTCGTGTGCGAAATACTGGAAATTGTGATGGTGCAAAGGTTATCCAAATTTATGCGGCAAAGGAGGAAGCGTCACTTACACGACCAGATAAAAAGCTTGTCGGTTTTGCATTTGTTATGCTCCATGCAAATGAATCTAAGGAAGTGACAATTAAAATTCCATTTAGAGAGCTGATGATTTATGATGTGATTACAGAAAGCATGATGCTTTCCGATGGCGGATATAGAATCTGGATAGGAGAGGATGCAGATACACAGGCACAGATAATAGAAAGTGATGGCACTAAGCGTCCAGCGCAGGCTATTGTCTGCCTTGAGGGTGATATTCGTATTCGTCGTGATTTTGCCAATATTACAGGAGCCTGGCTTTATGATGAGTGCAGAAATGTGAGAATCTCAAAACGGGAGGGTGTTCAAGTTGTCTGCATCAGCAATAAGGCGCAGGAAGCGATGATGGAGTACACAATGGGTGATAATGACAGCCTTGGCAGCGAGCTTCATTTGAAGCTTTATGCGATAGAAGGCAGTAAGTTAAAAATCACCATAAATGATAAAGATTCACAGATGTTTGCGCTAAACACGCAGGGCATGATTCAGGAGGTTTGCATAAACCTTTCTGAGGAAATGGCAGTCTGGGGATATGTGGATGAAATCATTACATTGAAGCTTTCTATGAAGGGTGTTATGGGCATTAGTTATTTCTGGTTTGAATAATTACGAATTAAATAATAAGGGAGAATAGATCATGGAAGAAAAGAATACAACTATGGGAACAACTGAAACAATGGAGGATTACAAGGAGGCACTTGAGGCATCCTATCGCAGAATCCGTCCAGGTGATATCGTGACAGGAACAGTTATCGATGTAAATGATCAGGATGTGACAATTGATTTTAATTACTATGCACCGGGCAGAATCCCAGTGACTGAGTTAAGCGATGATCCAACATATCATGTACTGGAAAATGTCGCAGTTGGTGATACACTTACTGCAACAGTTGTAAAGACAGATGATGGTGCCGGAAATATGCTTCTTTCATGTAAGGATGCAGCTGAGGAGTTGGCATGGGATAAACTGCAGGAAGCACAGAAAACAAAGAAGGTTTACCATGTAAAGGTGGCAGGTGCTGTAAATGGCGGATGTGTAGCTTATGTAGAAGGCGTGCGCGGATTCATCCCGGCATCAAAGCTTGCATTAGAATATGTAGAGGAGCCGGCAGATTACTTAAATAAGGAGCTTGATGTTCAGGTAATATCAGTGGATGAGGGAGCAAAGAGAGTAGTTATGTCTGCAAAGGAGCTTCTTTTGGCGAAAGTTATGGAAGAAAAGAACAAGAAGATCAACAAGTATACAGTTGGCACTGTTATGGAAGGAACAGTTGAACAGTTAAAGGATTACGGTGCATTTGTAAATATTGGTGATGGAATTACAGGACTGGTTCATATTTCGCAGATTAGCGACAGAAGATTAAAGCATCCAAGTCAGGTATTAAAGGAAGGCGATAAGGTTAAGGTAAAGATTATAAAGATAGAGAACAATAAGATTTCCTTAAGTATCCGTGAGGCAGCTGAGCTTACAAGCCGTGAGGTAGAGGAGGAAGGACCAGCTGAGTACGAGGATAACGGTGCAGCAGCAACAGGTCTTGGCGCACTGCTTAAGGGATTTAAGTTAAATTAAGGTCTGATTTAAGAAAGGTGTGATTTTATGGCAGACGAGATGGAACTTTTAAAAGAATGGATAAAGACAAGCAAAAACATTGTGTTTTTCGGAGGGGCAGGCGTGTCAACCGAGAGCAATATCCCGGATTTTAGAAGCACAGACGGTCTGTATAATCAGGAATACGCCTATCCGCCGGAAACAATTCTTAGTCACAGCTTTTACAAAAAAAGCCAGAGGAGTTTTTTAGGTTTTATCGAAACAAAATGCTGTTTCCAAATGCACAGCCAAATGCAGCGCACAAAGCGCTTGCAAGGCTGGAGCAGCAGGGAAAATTAAAGGCAGTGATCACACAAAACATTGATGGTCTGCATCAAAAGGCAGGAAGCAGGGAAGTGCTAGAGCTTCATGGAAGCGTGCTTCGAAATTATTGCGAGCACTGTGGCAGATTTTATAGCCTGGAAGATCTTATGGAAAAGAAAGAGTTAGTGCCAAAGTGTAGCTGCGGCGGAATCATTAAACCGGATGTGGTTTTGTATGAGGAAAGTCTAAATCAGAAGACATTGGAGCAATCTGTGCGCTATATTAGTCAGGCTGACATGCTAATTGTAGGCGGAACATCGCTGACAGTATACCCAGCGGCAGGACTGATTGATTATTACCGGGGAAACAAGCTTGTTTTAATCAATATGGCAGCGACAGTGAGGGATGGCATGGCAGATTTGATTATAAAAAGAAAGATAGGAGAGGCACTTTCAGAGGCAGTAGAGTAAGCTTTTACAGGCCTGTCTTAGGAGTATGAAAATGGATTTTGAGGTTGGAGATAGAATTATCATGAAAAAACCGCACCCATGCGGAAGCAAGGAATGGGAAGTTTTGCGTGTTGGAATAGACTTTCGTATTCGCTGCTGTGGATGCGATCACCAGATCATGGTGCCGAGAAAGCTTGTAGAGAAAAACACGAAAAGTATTAAAAAGGCGGAATGAGAGTCCAAGAAAAGTTCACGGAACGCCCATTCACAAAACCGCACTAACGTGCTTTCGTTGCTTCGCAACTTTGTTTTGTTCATTAACGTGCGTTCACTTCGTTCAGCTGATTCGTCCAATCCTCATGCAAGCATGGGATTTGTACGAACACATCTGAACGCGTGAACTTTTTTATAAAAAAGTGCTTGCATTTTCTTTGCATATATGGTAGAGTTAAAAACTGTGATGTAATATCATATCCTTGCTCTCCAGCAGGTGGAGGGCCAGAGACCAGAAGGAGGTAGAAAACATGAATAAGTACGAGTTAGCAGTTGTATTAAGTTCAAAGCTTGAGGAAGAAGAGAGAGCTGCAGCAATCGAGAAGGTACAGGGCTACATCACCCGTTACAACGGCGTTGTTACCAACGTTGATGATTGGGGTAAGAAGAGACTGGCTTATGAGATTCAGAAGTCTAAAGAGGCTTACTATTACTTCATCCAGTTTGATGGTGATGCAGAGTGTCCAGGTGAAGTTGAGAGACACATCCGCATTATGGAACCGGTTGTCAGATATCTTTGCGTTAAGCAGGAAGCGTAAGCAGGGCGCTTAGGCATCAGGCTTAAGCATTTTAGAAAGGGCATGGTTATTAACTATGAATAAAGTTATTTTAATGGGAAGACTTACCCGAGACCCAGAAGTTCGTTACTCACAGGGAGAACGCCAGATGGCTATTGCAAGATATACACTGGCTGTAGATCGCAGAGGACGCGCAAATACATCCAATGGTGAGCAGACAGCTGACTTTATTCAGTGTGTAGCATTTGACCGTTCAGCAGAGTTTGCTGAGAAATATTTTCATCAGGGAACAAAGCTAGTGGTTACCGGACGTATTCAGACCGGCAGCTATACCAATAAGGATGGCCAGAAAGTTTATACGACAGATGTGATTGTTGAGGATCAGGAGTTTGCAGAGAGCAAGTCAGCAAGTGCAGGTTCAGACAATGGCGGTTACAGACCGGCAATGTCTCAGTCCAGACCAGAGCCGGCAAGCGCAGTTGCAAGCGGATTTATGAACATCCCAGACGGCGTAGAAGACGAAGGACTTCCATTTAACTAATGATGTCAAAGACAGACGGAGAAAACGTCCATAATCAAAGCGAAAATCGCTTGATAGATTGAAAATCAAAAAGGAGAGAAGAACATGGCTTACAATAAGGCAGAAAAAACTGATTCCTCCATGAAGAGAAGAGCACCTCGCAGAAGAAAGAAGGTTTGCGTATTCTGTGGAGAGAACAACGGCGTTATCGATTACAAGAACGTTGCAATGTTAAAGAAGTATGTTTCCGAGAGAGGAAAGATCCTTCCGAGAAGAATTACCGGAACTTGTGCAAAGCATCAGAGAGCAATGACCGTAGCTATCAAGAGAGCTCGTCATATCGCACTTATGCCATATACAGTAGAGTAATCGGATATAAAAATAAAAAATCTGGTGTAAGAACTAGATTATTGAAGGGAGCGCACGAAAGTGCGCTCCTTTTTTCATGCTGGATCGTATTCATATTTGGGATAACAGCGATAACTATGTAGAAAATATTCAATTTGAGCAATATGGAAATGGTGGTTTTGTGACAACACTTCCAAAGTTGGAAGCAGGTAAAAAATATACAATAACGTGTGTAGCATTAGTAAATAAGCAGCTGCTTTCATCATCAGCTACATCAGCTACAACAAAGCTTAAAAAAATACTTTCTATGTAAGAAGCGGCGAAAATGAGCATAGTTCATATGCAGAAGCAGAATATAGCAGAAATGTTATTAAAAAGACTTCTGAAAAACAAGAAGATGGAAGTTATAAAATTTTTAGGCGAAAACCCAGGGGCTTGCCCCTGGGATGAAGCCAAGAAACATTTTTCTAAATCTTTAACGTCGATATCTTCTGAATATACATTACAGATCTAACAGCATAAAATGCACATTTAATTAAAAAAATCATACTATTAAATCGGGAAAAAATCACATTTTTTGAACTTGCACACTGAGAAAATAAAGGGAAATACCAATTGACGGATGGAGAACGTGACTGTCAATGAATATCATAGTAATAATCATTGTAACTATCAAATGAAAAATCCTATCATCCGGAGAGCTTGACGTTAAATGATTCTAATTCTTACCAACTATAAAAGTCAGTTAGCAGGCTAAGAAAATTTGTTGAATAATTAGACAATGATGTCGAATTTTGTCGAATTATTATACAGGCAATTATCAATTTCGTGTTTGTGATTTCTTGTAAAGTATGATATACTAATTATAGTAATGAGGAGTATATATTCACTATTAATAAGAAAAAGCAATCGATAGATTCCTAAGTTGATTACCGGGAAAGAAAGGAGTTTTATGGCGATTCGGAAAAAGCAGGAGCCAGACGAATATCAAAAAGCATTACGTAAGTTCCATAAAAAATCAAATCGACATGTTGTCGTGTTTGAAGCTGATATAAGCGAAGATGAAAAGCGACGCATTTTTTCGGATGCCGACCATCTGCGCCAATGTGGAAATGAACTCCTCGGTATTATGAAACGAAATCTGGAGCAGCTTTTGCGAACAAAGAAATATCGTGCCTTGCAGAAATTGTATGGAAAAGTATCGGATCCAATCCATGCACTGGAAAAGAAGGAAGTTCTATCAGGTGAGGAAACACAAAAGCTGAATCAGCTTAAAAAGGAACGCGCTGAAATTACCAATTCAATGAATCAGATGAGAGAGTTTTATCAGGTGACATGGGATTTTTGCCGAACCAAAATGATGGAATTGAAAGAAAAGTATCGCCTTCAAAGCATCTTTGCTCTTTCACGTGCAGAAGATATTTGGGCTGCAATTGAAACGATATTGTATTCAAGCGGAAGAAGACTGCATTTTAAAAAGCGCGGTGATCTTCCAGAGATTCGGGCAAAGCAATCCACACGCGGGCTTGTCATTGATTCTTTTCAGTCAGGGCTGATTGTGAAGTATGGAAAGGTTACAATTCCTTGTAAATATAAAGCAAAGGATTTGTGGCTTCAGGATGAGGAAAAAGCAATTCTT
>OBAS01001929.1_pt1 | contig 11089 bp, 7 predicted proteins | sample 1517591 | NCBI WGS metagenome assembly OBAS01 (sample SAMN04571700, study PRJEB22368) | human gut metagenome | biome: human gut; material: stool | host: Homo sapiens | place: Luxembourg | collected 2012-10-05
CCGCTGCGGCGCGTTCGCTCTTGCCGCGGCTCATCTGCGCCGCCACGACGTTGTAGTGCAGCTCCTCGAAGCCCATCAGACGGGTGGTCATCGTGCGGTCGAGCGGGAACGACGAGCCGTATCCGGCGGCCGAGCCCAGCGGGTTCTGGTTGGCGATGTGCCATGCCGCGGCGATGAGCCGCATGTCGTCCACCAGCGTTTCTGCATAGGCGCCGAACCACAGGCCGAACGACGAAGGCATGGCGATCTGAAGGTGGGTGTATCCCGGCATCAATACCTCTTTGTACTGCTCGCTGAGCGTTTGCAGGCGGTCGAAGACCGTTTTTACGGCTTCGGCGGTCTGGCGCAGTTCGTCGCGCAGGAACAGTTTGAGGTCGACCAGCACCTGGTCGTTGCGTGAGCGGCCCGAGTGGATTTTCTTGCCGGCGTCGCCCAGGCGGCGGGTGAGCATCAGCTCCACCTGCGAGTGGACATCCTCGGTGCCGGGTTCGATTTCGAAGCGCCCGGCCTCGATCTCGGCGGCGATCTCTTTCAGTCCCGCCGTCAGCTTTTCCAGTTCGCCGGCCGTCAGCAGCCCGATCGTTTCGAGCATGGCGATATGCGCCAGCGAGCCCTGGACGTCGTAGCGCGCCAGCCGCATGTCCAGTTCGCGGTCGTTGCCGACGGTATACTCCTCGATCATCTTGTCGGGCTCGAAGCCCTTGTCCCAAAGTTTCGTTGCCATATTGTGTATATTCGTTTCTCTCTTTGTACCGGCTCCCTATTGCCGTCGGCCGTCGGCTTGCGGCGGTGCGCCGCGTTTGCCGGGCTGCCATCTGCCTCGGAGGGGGCTCTTTCGCAGCGGGGTTGCAGTCTCCTGCCGCGGGCATCAGAGGGTTTCAGCCAGTTGTGTTATGAATTTTTCGTAAATTCCGATGCCCTCTTCGATCTCCGGCAGCAACACGAATTCGTCGGCCGTATGCGAGCGCGAGGATTGCCCCGGCCCCATCTTGAGCGACGGGAAGGGCATCAGCGCCATGTCCGACGTGGTGGGCGATACGTAGCTTTCGCGCCCCGTGGCGGCGGCCGCCCGTGCGAGCGGATGGGCGGCGTTGAGCGCCGAGGCACGGATGCGTGTCGAGCGGGGCGTCACCTCGCTGCGTAGTGCCCGACGCAGGATTTCGACTGTTTCCTCGTTGGTGTAGGCGTCCGTGGTGCGGACGTCGGCCACGAAACGGCAGGTGTCGGGAACGACGTTATGCTGCGTGCCTGCCGCGATCTGCGTCACGGCGATGCCGATGGGGCCCAGCAGGTCGGAGCGGCGGTCGAAGCGGAAAGTACGCAGGCGGGCGATGTCGTCGAGTGCGATATAGAGCGCGTTGACGCCCTCGTTGCGGGCCGCATGGCCGCTTTTGCCGCGGGCTTCGCAGTCGAGGACGACCAGCCCCCGTTCGCCGACGGCGGCCTGCATCCCCGTGGGCTCGCCCACGATTGCCATGTCGATCCGTCCCAGCTGCGGCAGCAGGGCGCGCATACCGTGCTCGCCCATGCACTCCTCTTCGGCCGAAAGCGCCAGCAGGAGGTTGAACGGCAGGGGGCGTGTGCGCAGCGTCAGGAAGGTCTGCGTGAGGCTCACCGCCGAAGCCCCGGCGTCGTTGCTCCCCAGGCCGTAGAGGCGGTCGCCTTCGACGGTCGGGGCATACGGGTCGCGGGTGTAGCTGGCTGCGGGGCGTACCGTGTCGTGGTGGGAGTTCAGGAGCAGCGTCGGGCGCGCCGGGTCGAAGCCTGCGGAGCGGGCGAAAACGTTGTTGTGTAGTCTTTCGGGTGCCGCGCCGTGTTCCGCCAGGTAGGCGAAGATGAGGTCGGCCGTGCGGCTTTCGTCGCGCGACGGGGAGGGCGTTGCGATCAGCGTCCTGAGCAGGTCGATGGCTTCCTTGGTTTTTGCATCCATGTCGTTTGTGAGCTGGCTGTCCGTTCCCCTGTGGCCGTGCGGCCACAGGGATCGGGCGTATTACCTGATTACCGTTCCGGTGTCGTTCAGCAGGTTCTCCGAGTGTTTGATCGTGACGCTCCGCACGCCGTTGGCAACGGCTTTCAGCGCGTTCTCGACCTTGGGGATCATCCCTTTGCTGACGATGCCGCCGGCTTTGAGCGCGGCGTACGATTCGGCCGTGATTTCGCGGATGAGCGTCGTCTCGTCCTCCGGGTCGCGCAGCACGCCGCTTTTTTCGAAACAGAAAACCAGCTCCGTGGGGGCGATCCGGGCGGCACCGAGTGCCACGGACGAAGCCACGCTGTCGGCGTTGCAGTTGAGCAGCGTGCCCTGCCCGTCGTGCATAATGGCGCAGAATACGGGCGTGACGCCTGCCCCGAGAAGTTCCCCGAGCAGCGTGTGGTTGACACTTTCGATGTCGCCCACGAAGCCGTAGTCGATCGGTTCGGGTGCGCGGCGGCGTGCCATGACGGCGTTGCCGTCGGCGCCCGACAGCCCGAGTGCATTGCATCCGGCGGCCTGGAGCCCGGCCACGAGCTGTTTGTTGACCAGCCCGGCGTAGACCATCGTCACGATGTCGAGCGTGCCCTTGTCGGTGATGCGGCGCCCGTCGACCATCTGCACCTGCAGTTCGAGTTTCTGGGCGAGGCGCGTGGCGAGCTTGCCGCCTCCGTGGACGAGGATCTTCGCCCCGGGCAGCGAGGCGAAGTCCGCGAGGAAGCCTCGCAGGGCCGCGGGGTCGTCGATGACGTTGCCCCCGATCTTTACTACCGTGATTTTTTCCATCACTTCGACCCCTCCAGCAACCTTTTGAGTACTACCTGTGCCGAGATCTCGCGGTTGGCGGCCTCGGGGATCACCAGCGAGCGCGGCGATTCGATCACTTCGTCCGTGACGATCATGTTGCGCCGCACGGGCAGGCAGTGCATGAAATAGGCGTCATGGGTGAGCGCCATCTTTTCGGCGTCTACCGTCCAGCTCCGGTCGCGGCTGAGCACCTTTCCGTAATCGGGGTCGGCGTAGGCCGCCCAGTTCTTGGCATAGACGAAATCCGCCCCTTCGAGCGCCTTGCGCTGGTCGTATTCGACGCGGGCGTTGCCGACGAACTGCGGGGCGAGCTCGTAGCCTTCGGGATGGGTGATGACGAAGTCGTAGCCGGCGGCGTTCATCCACTCGGCGAACGAGTTGGGCACGGCCTGAGGCAGGGCGTTGGGGTGCGGTGCCCAGGTCATCACGACCTTCGGGCGCTCCGTGGTCTTGTACTCCTCGATGGTGATCAGGTCGGCGAAGCTTTGCAGCGGGTGCCGCGTGGCGGCCTCCATCGAGAATACGGGGCGGCCCGAGTAGCGGATGAACTGTTCCAGTACGCGTTCCTCGTAGTCTTCGGCCTTGTCGTGGAAGCGGGCGAACGACCGTACGCCGATCACGTCGCAGTACGATCCCATGACGGGGATGGCTTCGAGCAGGTGTTCGGCCTTGTCGCCGTCCATCACCACGCCGCGCTCGGTTTCGAGCCTCCAGGCACCTTGGTTGACGTCCAATACCATGACGTTCATGCCGAGGTTCATCGCTGCCTTCTGCGTCGAGAGCCGCGTGCGGAGGCTCGAATTGAAGAACAGCATCAGCAGGGTTTTGTTGCGGCCGAGCCCCGTGAACTGGAACCGGTCGCGTTTGATCTCCATGGCTTCGGCGACGGCTGTCGTCAGGTCGCCGATGTCTGCTACACAGGTGAATTTTTTCATCGTACGAGTTCTTTGAATGCGTTGAGGAAGCGGTCGGCCAGTTCGCGTGTCAGGCAGAGCGCGGGCAGCAGCCGCACGGTCGAGGCGCCGGCGCCGCCCGTGAAGATGTGTTTTTCGAAGAGCAGCCGTTTGCGGAACTCCGACCCGGAGCCGTCGAGTTCGATGCCGATCATCAGTCCGCGGCCGCGGACTTCTTTCAGCCCGCCGATCTTATGCAGTTCGCCGAGCAGGTATTCGCCGACCGTGGCGGCGTTCTCGACGAGCCCGTCGCGCTCCATCACGTCGAGCACGGCGATGGCCGCTGCGCAGGCGAGGTGGTTGCCGCCGAAGGTGGTGCCCAGCAGCCCGGGGCGCGCCTCGAAATGGGGCGCGATCAGCACGCCGCCGATCGGGAAGCCGTTGCCCATGCCTTTGGCCGTGGTGATCAGGTCGGGGCGGATGCCGGCTGCCTGGTGGGCGAAGAAGCGACCCGTGCGTCCGTAGCCCGACTGTATCTCGTCGAGGATAAGCTGCGTGCCGGTTTCGCTCGCCGCCGTGCGCAGTCCGCGCAGGAAGTCGTCCGCGGGGCAGTGGATGCCGGCCACGCCCTGAATGCCTTCGATGATGACGGCTGCGAACTCGCCTGTGGCGAGTTTCGCGCGCGCGGCAGCGAGGTCGTTCAGCGGCACGAATTCCACGTTGGCCGTGCGGTTGAAGGGGGCCGAAATCGCGGGGTTGTCCGTCGCGGCGACGGCGCCCGAGGTGCGGCCGTGGAACGCCTTGGAAAAGGCCAGCACCTTCGTGCGGCCGGTGTGGAACGAAGCCAGTTTCAGGGCGTTCTCGTTCGCCTCCGCTCCCGAGTTGCAGAGGAAGAGGCTGTAATCGTCGTAGCCCGATGCGCGGCCCAGTTTTTCGGCCAGGGTGGTCTGGAGCGAGTTCTCGACCGAGTTGGAATAGAATCCCAGCCGTGCGGCCTGCTCCGAGAGGGCCCGTACGTAGTCGGGCTGCGCATGGCCGATCGAGATGACGGCATGGCCGCCGTAGAGGTCGAGGTATTCGGTGCCTGCCGCGTCGTAGACGAAGCAGCCCTTGCCCCGGACGGGCTCTACGGGATAGAGCGAATATACGTTGAAAAGTTCCATTTTTACAATTTTTGCATTATTGCACCTTTTGGTGGCAAAAGGGTGCCCAAAACCATCCGCGTGTCGTTCCCTGTGGGGCGGTAGGAAGGCTGTGCTAAAACGGGCGTCTTCGCGGGGTGTGCGGGCAACCCGTCCTCCGTTTCTTGACGCTTGGCTTTTATCCCGCCGGTTTCCCTCCCCGAACGGCAATGCGGAGATGTCGCGCCGCATTTTGCCGCCCCGAAAGCGGCTGTTATAGGCGGCGTTTTAAAATGCCGATGCTTTCAGCCGCAGTCCCGTGGTTTCGTCCAGCCCGAACATCAGGTTCATGTTCTGCACGGCCTGTCCCGAGGCGCCTTTGAGCAGGTTGTCGATCACCGAGACGATGTGCAGCTTGTCGCCGTATTTCGATACGCCCACGAGCGCCTTGTTGGTGTTGACGACCTGTTTTAGGTCGATGCTGCGCGTCGTGGCGTGCGTGAAGGCTGCCGCGGCGTAATAGTCGGCGTAGAGCTTGCGTGCAGCCTCTTCGTCGAGCGGGCAGGCGGTGTAGACGCTTGCCAGGATGCCCCGCGTGAAATCGCCGCGCATGGGTACGAAGTTCACCGCCTTGTCGAACGAGGGCTCCAGCCGACGCAGGTTGCGCCCGATTTCCACGAGGTGCTGGTGCGTGAAGGCTTTGTAGACCGAGATGTTGTCCGAACGCCAGCTGAAATGGGTCGTGGCCGAGGGCTTCACCCCCGCGCCCGTCGAGCCGGTCACGGCCGTCACATGCACCTCGTCCGTCAATAGTCCCGCCGCTGCGAGCGGGAGCAGTGCCAGCTGGATCGCCGTGGCGAAGCAGCCCGGGTTGGCGACGCGCTGTGCCGTGCGGATACGGTCGCGGTTCAGCTCGGGGAGCCCGTAGACGAACCCGCCGCTCTCGTCGCGGAAATCCTGCGCCAGGTCGATGATCTTCACGCCTGCGGGCACCGTGTTCGCCTCCATCCATTTGCGGCTCTCGCCGTGTGCCGAACAGAGGAACAGCACGTCGATGGCCTGGAGGTCGTATGCGTCGCTCAGACGCATTTCGATGTCGCCCTCCAGTCCCCCGTGTACGTCGGCGAGGCGGTTTCCCGCGTTGCTCGTGCTGTGGACGAAGACGATCCGGGCCTGCGGGTGGGCGAGCAGCAGGCGGATCAGTTCGCCGGCGGTGTACCCGGCGCCTCCGATGATGCCGGCCCGGATCATTTCTTGTTGCGTTTCTGGACGTTGTGGTAAATCTTGATCTGGTTGCCGAGGATCTTCGTGAAGCCCTTCACGTCGTCGGCCGTCCAGGCCTTGTTGACCTCGCCGTATTCGCCGAAGTCGGTCTTCATCAGGTCGAAGGTCGAATCGACGCCCACGAGCGTGTAGCTGTACGGACGCAGGATCAGCTCGACCGTACCCGTGACGTTGCGCTGCGAGGAGGCGAGCATCGCTTCGATGTCGCGCATCACCGGTTCGAGGTATTGCGCCTCGTGCAGGAACATGCCGTACCAGTTGGCGACCTGCTCTTTCCAGTAGATCTGCCATTTGGTCTGGGTGTGTTTCTCAAGCATCCTGTGTGCGGCGATGATGAGCATCGGGGCGGCGGCCTCGAAGCCTACGCGGCCCTTGATGCCGATGATCGTGTCGCCGATGTGCATGTCGCGGCCGATGCCGAATTTCGAACCGATGGCCTCGACGGCGCGGATGGCCTCGACCTTGTCGGCGTAGGGCTTGCCGTTCACGGCGGCGATCTCACCCTCGTGGAAGGTGATCTTCAGACGCTCCTCGGCGTGGGCCGTAACCTGGCTCGGGTAGGCCTCCTCGGGCAGCGTCTGCTCCGAGCGGAGCGTCTCCTTGCCGCCGATCGACGTGCCCCAGAGCCCCTTGTTGATCGAGTATTCCATCTTCTTGAAGTCGGCCTCGAAGCCGTGCTCGCGGAGGTAGTTGATCTCGTATTCGCGCGTCAGGGTCATGTCGCGCGTCGGGGTGATGATCTCGATCTCGGGTGCCAGTACCTGGAACGTCAGGTCGAAGCGCACCTGGTCGTTGCCGGCGCCCGTCGAGCCGTGGGCCACGCAGTCGGCGCCGACCGACTTGGCGTATTCGATGATGGCGATGGCCTGGAAAATACGCTCCGAGCTGACCGAAATGGGGTAGGTGCCGTTGCGCAGGATGTCGCCGTAGATCATGTATTTGATGCTCTTTTCGTAGTATTCCTGCTCGATGTCGAGCGTGGCGTGCTTCACGGCGCCCAGCGCCAGGGCGCGTTTTTCGATGTTCGCAAGCTCCTCCTTCGAGAAGCCGCCCGTGTTGGCGATGGCCGTATAGACATCGTACCCTTTATCCTCGGAGAGGTATTTCACGCAGAACGAGGTGTCGAGACCTCCGCTGAATGCCAGAACTACTTTTTGCTTTCCCATTTTCTTATATCGTTTTGTTTATTTCAGGTGGAACAATTTTTTGAACTTGTTTTTGAAGAACATGATGTAGGGCGCCATGCGCGACTGTACCTGCGGGGGTTCCTTGGCAGGGTCGTAGAGCATACCCGTGCAGAGGCACATGCGCCGGTTGTTGCGTTGCAGGATGTCGTAGTTGCAGCAGCCCTGGCAACCCCGCCAGAACTCCTCGTCCTCGGTGAGCTCGGAAAAGGTCACCGGCGTGTAGCCCATGCGCGAATTGAGTTTCATCACGGGCAGCGACGTCGTAATACTGAATAACTTGGCGTACGGGAATCGTCGTCGGGCCAGCTCGAATGTTCGTCGCTTGATCTGCTCCGCGAGTCCCATATGGCGGTACTCCGGGTCGACGATAAGCCCCGAGGTCGCGACGAAATCGCCGTGTCCCCAACACTCGATGTAGCTGAAACCGATAAGTTTCTCACCGTCCAGCGCCACGACGGCCTTGCCACCGGTCATTTTTGCGGCGATGTATTCGGGCGAACGCTTGGCGATGCCCGTGCCACGCTGCAACGCCGACTCGTAGATCAGATCGCAGATACGCTGGGCGTAGTGCGCGTGTGACGAGTCGGCAAATACGACGCTGATAGAGTTGTTATTCATTTACTTTTATGTGGGTAAAATTGTGGTGTGAATCAGTTGTTGATACGGAAGGCACGCTGCACGCCCTTGATCCGCATGATGGAGTGAATGAGCGTGTCCACGACGCCCGCGCCGGGCACCTCGACGCTCACCGTGCCCCCGATGCACCCGTTGGCGAGCGATGAGAAGTTGATCGAGCGGATGTTGAGTTTCAGGTCGCGGCTGATGACCTCGGTGATGTGGTTGGCCATGCCCGTCGTGTCGGCCGCCACGATGCGGATCGAGACGCGGAAGGCGCCCTCGGCCGTCGAACGCCAGCGCGCTTCGATAACCCGGTAGGGGTAGTTCTCGCGCATGCGCTTGGCATTGGGGCAGTCGTTGCGGTGGATCGTGATGCCCGAGTTGATCGTCACGAACCCGAATACGTCGTCACCCTTGATCGGGTTACAGCATTTGGCCAGTTTGTACTGGATCTTCGAGATGTCGTCGTCGATCACCAGCGCGTCCTGCGGCGCGGTGCTCTCCCTGACGTTGTGCACCTTGTTGCGCTCGGCTTCGGCCGCGGCGGCACGGCGCTGTTCGTCGGCTTCGCCCGAGATATGGCGGGCGAGGATCTCCTTGATCGTGCCCAGGTCGACTTTCTGCGTGGCGATCAGTGCGTAGACTTCCGTGCCGGTGCGGACTTTGAAGTATTTGACCAGGTAGGCCACCGCCTCGTCGATGGTCAGCGTGAATTTCCAGTTCTTGAGCTTGCGTTCGAGCTCTTCGCGCCCCATGCGCGTATGTTTGGCCTGTTCTTCGCGCAGGTAGGACTTGATCTTGTTGCGGGCCTTCGACGTGACCACGAAGTTGAGCCAGTCGGATTTGGGCGTCTGGTTCTTCTGGGTCAGGATTTCGACGATGTCGCCGTTGTGGAGCTGTTCGCGGATCGAGACCGTCCGGTTGTTGACCTTGCCCCCCACGCACGTGGAACCCAGCGAGGTGTGGATGTCGAACGCGAAGTCCAGGAGCGAAGCCCCTTCGGGCAGTTTCCGCAGGTCGCCGTTGGGCGTGAAGACGAAGATCTCGCCCGAGGCCGGCTTGGCGTCGAAGCGCTGCGCCAGCGAATGCGTGGTGTCCTCTAACAGTTCGCGCAGGCGTCCCAGCCACATTTCGCTGGTCTGGGCTCCCTGGTTGACCCCCTTGTAGCGCCAGTGCGCCGCGATGCCGCGTTCGGCTACGGCGTCCATGCGTTCGGTGCGGATCTGCACCTCGACCCAGCGGCCTTCGGCCGACACGGTGGTGTGCAGCGATTCGTACCCGTTGGATTTCGGGATCGAGATCCAGTCGCGCATGCGGTTGGGGTTGGGCGTGTAGAAATCCGTGACGATGGAATAGGCCGTCCAGCACTGCTGTTTCTCCTGCTCCTTGTCGCAGTCGATGATGATGCGGATGGCGAAGATGTCGTAGACCCCTTCGAACGGGACGTTCTGCTTGTGCATCTTCGTCCAGATCGAGAAAATCGACTTGGTGCGGCTCTTGATGTGGTATTTGATGCCCAGCTTGCCGAGCCTCTCCTCGATGGGCACCAGGAACCGCGCGATGAAGGCCCTGCGCTCCTCGGCGCTCTCTTCGAGCTTGGTGACGATATGTTCGTAGTCCTTGGGTTCGAGGTATTTCAGTGCGATGTCCTCCAGTTCGCTCTTGAGGCTGTAAAGGCCCAGTTTATGAGCGATCTGGGCGTAGAGGTTCATCGACTCCCAGCTCTTCTTGCGCCATTTTTCACGCGGGAACATTTCGAGCGAGCGCATCACTTCGAGCCGGTCGGCCAGCTTGATGAGAATCACGCGCGGGTCTTCCGAATAGGAAACCAGCAGGTCGCGGAAATTGTCGGCCTGTTCCTTGGCGACCTTGAGCCGCAGTTCCGAGATGTTCGCGAGGCCCATCGTGATGCCCACGACCTGTTCGCCGAAGCGGTCGCGGATGTCGGCGGTCAGGGCGAGGAACTCTTCGGCGGGGAGCCGCTTGTGGGCCAGGCGCACCACGTCGTGCAGGATGGCCGAGACCGTGGAGTTGCGGCCGAGGCCCACTTCCGAGATCACGACCATAGCCACGGCTACGGCATGGTCGAGCAGCGGCGTGCCGTCATAGCGGCACAGGCCCGTGAGCTTCCCGTCGGCGTAGACGAGCGCCTCGTCGACGAGGGCCCGGGTCTGCTCCGAGAAGTTCGCGCGCACGAGCGTGCGGAGATTTTCATACCGTGAAAAGTCCATTTTTGCCTAACCGCTTAACCTTGCTCGCAAAGATATGAAAAAATTTCATAAATTTGGCACGTCAGACCAATACACGGCGTTATGGCAAATAAAAAGGATGTTTATGTTCCGACCGTGGGCGAGGAGATCGCCAATACGGTTACGCACGGGGTGATGTCGCTCGTGGCCCTCGTGGCGCTCCCGTTTGCCGCCGTGTGGGCCTACGTGCATGACCCCAACCCGGTTACGGCATCTGTTTCGGTGAGCATTTTCGTGATCTCGATCTTCCTGATGTTCCTTGCCTCGACGCTCTACCATTCGATGAACCCGGCCTCGAAGCACAAGGCCGTTTTCCATATCCTCGACCATATCTTCATCTATGTGGCGATCGCCGGCAGTTACACCCCGATCGCCTTATCGGTCATCGGCGGCTGGCAGGGGATATTCATCACCATCCTGCAGTGGGCGATGGTGCTGTTCGGCATCTTTTACAAGTCGCTGTCGCGCAACTCGATCCCGGCCATCAGCCTGACGATTTACCTGGTGATGGGATGGACGATCGTCTTCTTCCTGCCGCTTTTCGTGCGGCAGGCCTCAACGGCGTTGCTGGTGCTGATCGCCGCGGGCGGTGTACTCTACACGCTCGGCGCCTGGTTCTATGCCCGGCAGGGGTTTCGCTACCACCACATGGTATGGCATCTGCTGATCAACCTTGCGGTCGTGGCGCATTTCATCGGGATCGTGTTTTTCCTCTACTGACGGGATCCGCATTGCCGTGCGTTTCGGCCTAAGCAGGGAACCCCGGAAAATATTCCGGACATCTCGTACACCCCAGGCTGCCGGGCGAGGCTGCGGGCACCGTGTCCGGTTGCCGGGTCAGTGCTTATAGACGGCGTAGATGTGATCCGCGGGCAGGGCGTACAGTTTCCGCTCTGCGTCGGTGAAGCTCGCGGCGTAGTCGATATCCGCGGCCTCGAAGCCCGCGGCGCGCAGCCGG
>OBAS01001943.1_pt1 | contig 11033 bp, 8 predicted proteins | sample 1517591 | NCBI WGS metagenome assembly OBAS01 (sample SAMN04571700, study PRJEB22368) | human gut metagenome | biome: human gut; material: stool | host: Homo sapiens | place: Luxembourg | collected 2012-10-05
AGCATCTGCCGCACCTCGCTCGCCGTATCGGCACTTAGAATTATGCGGTATTGCCGGTATTTTTGCCCGCTTTGTGCATAAATCCAATCTGTCCGCGCAACACTAATGGCATACACAACACGAACGGTACGGTTGAAAATTCCGGGCGGCAGGTTTTGCGCCCGATGTTTTGGCCGTACGGCAAGCAAAGGACGGGGGAAGATGAACAGCATTAAAGCATTTTTGAAGGCAAAAGGGCTATATCTTGTCTGCCTTGCGCTGGTGTTTGCGGCAACCATTACCGGAATTGCCGCCATCCGCAGCGTGGTGCGCGGGGTCGAGGACCTGACCCGCATCCAAAAGCAGGCCCTGGAGGAGGGAACAGACGTATGGGATTCACCGGATGCCGCCGTAAACCAGCCCGCACAGGATGTTCCTGTGGCGACAGTGCAGCCATCGCCCGCGCCGTCAGCTGCGGGGTCTGCATCGTCATCCTTGCAGCAGGAGGCTGGGCAGTCTGGCAGCGCCTCCGGCGGGACTGGCAGCTCTGCTGCTTCGTCCGCGCAGCAGGGAACCTTGCCGCACGCTGGCTGGAACGGTAAAGTCAGCCAGGCGTTCAGCGGGAATACGCTGGTGTATAACCCCACCCTGGGGGACTGGCGCACCCACAACGGCACGGATTATACCGCCGAACAGGTAACGGCGGTGGCCGCCGGTACCGTGACCGCCATTGCGGATGACGCTCTGTGGGGCCGCGTGGTGGAAGTGACCGACGCGCAGGATCGCGTGTGGCGCTACTGTGGGCTGGAAGAAGTTGCCGTGACCCAGCGCGAAAAAGTAACCGCCGGGACCCGCCTTGGCACCACAGGCAACGTGCCCGCCGAAGCCCAGCAGGGCAGCCACCTGCACCTGGAATGCCGCAAAGCCGGCGCCTGCCTGGACCCGGAAAAGAATTAACACAGGCAATGCCGCTGCACCGTGGATGGTGCGGCGGCATTGCTCTGCCATGAATTCGGACAAGCTCTTAAAAAATATCCTGCTTGCCAGCAAATCCCGTTGACAAATGCACGAAACATGTGTATTCTTATGGTAAAGATATCTTACAATGTCTTATTTTATAAATTTTCTTACAACTCATTCCATACAGAAAGGAGCCCGCCATGACACGCCAGCGTGCCTTGATTTTGGAAATTTTACAGCACAGCCCCAAACATCTGACGGCGGACGAAATTTTTGCCATTGCCAGGGAGAAGATGCCCGGCATTGCCCGCGGCACCGTGTACCGCAACTTAAAGCTGATGGAGCAGGCCAGGGAAATTGCCCGACTGGAAATGCCGGATGGCCCCGACCGGTTTGATAAAACCTCCAACCCGCACGGCCATTTGTACTGTGATTGCTGCGGCAGCCTGCAGGACCTGCCGGTGATCGGCCTGGTGCGCGAAATTGAAAATGCCATTGGAACCGAAGTGCGTTCCTACCAGCTGACCATCCATTACATCTGCCCTGAATGCCGCGAAAAACAGGCTGAACTTTAACAGCGGAGAAATACGCCACAAACTGTGCTTCCCTGATTATATTTAGGGAGCACAGTTTTTTATTTTGTCATCATGCTCCGAAGCGTCAAAAAGGCTGCCGGACAGCCCTGCAGATGAGCAGGACGGGCGATATTTTAGGCAATACCGCATAATTCTAAGTGCCGATACGGCGAGCGAGGTGCGGCAGCTGCTAAGCCAAAAGCGCAGATAATACTTTGTGTATTATCGAGCATTTTGGCAACGCAGATGCCGTACCGCAGCTGCCGGGGCGGTGCTTAAGCCGTCAGGCGGGAATTGTGCGGTGTTGCCTTTATAAAATCAGGTATAGTATTGAATATTAATATATAAATGGTGCGGGAACATACAGGATGCTCTGCTGCCGGGTGGAACATATGAAATGCGGGTACAGCACTGTGACATGGCGTTGCAGGGAAAAATGCAGCCGGAATGGGCATAACATACAAAAACAGAACACAAAGATGTTGCAATATGCCAGATACGTACAAAATTCTGCAACTATTTTAGTCAAAATGCGCCTTGCTTTTCCTCCGGTTTTGCTATACCATAAAAACAATGAGCGGGAGCGGAAGAAGCATCCCGACCTATAAAGAAGGAGAACCATTATGAAAAAAACATTAGCGTTGACCTTGGCAGCTGCAATGACCTTGAGCCTGGCTGCCTGCGGCAGTAGTGCATCCAGTGCCTCCAGTGCCGCAACATCCACGGAAAGCACATCTACCGATACTTCGGCAGCTACCTCTACGGCTGCTGAAAGCGGTACCGTTGAAAATAAGGATAAGCCGCTGGTGTGGTTTAACCGTCAGCCTTCCAACAGCACCACAGGCGAGCTGGATACGGAAGCGCTGAACTTTAACGGCAACACTTATTATGTCGGTTTCGATGCCAACCAGGGTGCTGAACTGCAGGGCAAGATGATCGCAGATTACATTAAAGCACATGCTGACACCATCGACCGCAACGGCGATGGCGTTATCGGCTATGTTCTGGCAATCGGCGATATCGGCCATAATGACTCGATTGCCCGTACCCGTGGCGTTCGTAGCGCTTTGGGCACCGCAGTGGAAGGCAGCAACGGCATTGTTTCTGATCCTGTCGGTACCAATGCAGATGGTTCCGCTACCCAGGTTCAGGACGGCACCATTGATGTGGATGGCACGACTTTCTCCGTTCGTGAGCTTGCTTCTCAGGAAATGAAGAATTCCGCCGGCGCTACCTGGGATGCCGGCACCGCCAGCAACGCCATCAGCGCCTGGGCTTCTTCTCTGGGAGATTCCATCGATATCGTTATTTCCAACAATGACGGCATGGGCATGGCAATGTTTAACTCCTGGTCGCAGGAAAATGGCGTTCCCACCTTTGGCTACGATGCAAACGCTGACGCAGTTGCTGCCATTGCCGACGGTTACGGCGGAACGATCAGCCAGCACGCTGATGTGCAGGCTTACCTGACCCTGCGCCTGCTGCGTAATGCGCTGGACGGCGTGGACATCAACACCGGTATTGCCACTCCGGATGCCGCAGGCAATGTCCTGAGCAGCGATGTTTACTATTACAATGAGGACGAGCGTTCCTACTATGCTTTGAACGTGGCAGTCACGGCAGACAACTACACGGACTTCACCGACTCTACCAAGCCGTATGAGCCTGTTTCCAACCAGCTGGATGCCACTACCAGCCCGGAAAAGAGCGTTTGGCTGGATATCTACAACTCCGCGGATAACTTCCTGAGCGCTACTTACCAGCCCCTGCTGGAGAAATATGATGATCTGCTGAACCTGAAGATTGACTACATCGGCGGCGACGGCCAGACCGAGGCCAACATCACCAACCGCCTGGGCAATCCCAGCGCATACGATGCCTTTGCCATCAATATGGTTAAGACCGATAACGCTGCTTCGTACACTTCTCTGCTGAACCAGTGATCCAACGGCAACAGCAATAACTGACAGTTAAGTAACGGCAACGCTATTAGGGAGAATGTATTTCTCCATAGGGGAGAATGAAGTTTTCTCTAATAGCGTTTTTTTATGAAAACAGGTGAGCAGCCGTAGGGCAGTTTGCCAATTTGCAAGACGGGAGTGACGAGAATGGCAGAAGCGAAAGACGATATTGTCTTGTCAATTCGCGGTATGTGCAAGTCGTTTGGCCGCAACCGAGTACTTGATCATATCAATCTGGATGTAAAACGCGGTACAGTTATGGGGCTTATGGGCGAAAACGGCGCCGGTAAGTCTACCATGATGAAATGTCTGTTCGGTACTTATCAAAAGGATGAGGGCAAGATTTTCCTCAATGGCAAGGAGATCAGTTTTTCCGGCCCGAAAGACGCGCTGGAAAACGGAATTGCAATGGTGCATCAGGAACTGAACCAGTGCCTGGAGCGCAGTGTGATTGATAACCTGTTCCTGGGGCGGTACCCGGTCAACTCTATGGGCGTGGTTGACGAAGGGCAGATGAAGAAGAAAGCAGCCGATCTGTTCCGCAAGCTGGGCATGACTGTCAATCTGACCCAGCCCATGCGCAATATGTCGGTTTCGCAGCGGCAGATGTGTGAAATTGCCAAAGCCATCTCTTACAATGCCCAGGTCATCGTTCTGGATGAGCCGACTTCTTCGCTGACGGTGCAGGAAGTGAATAAACTCTTTGAGATGATGCGCATGCTGAAAGAACAGGGCATTGCGCTGATATACATCTCACATAAGATGGACGAAATTTTTGAAATTTGTGACCAGATTTCGGTTCTGCGTGACGGCAACCTGGTTATGACCAAGGACAGCAAGGACACCAACATGGGCGAGCTGATCACCGCCATGGTTGGCCGTTCGCTGGAAAGCCGCTTCCCGCCGGTGGACAATATCCCCGGAGATCCGATCTTGTCCATCCAGCATCTGTCCACCAAATATGCGCCTTATCTGCAGGATATCAGCTTTGATGTGCGCGAGGGCGAAATTTTTGGTCTGTATGGCCTGGTGGGCGCCGGACGTACAGAGCTGCTGGAAACCATTTTCGGCGTGCGTACCCGTGCGGCAGGGCGTGTGTATTTCCGCGACCACCTGATGAACTTCAACAATGCCCACGAAGCGATCGAGCATGGATTTGCCCTGATTACCGAGGAACGCAAAGCAAACGGCCTGTTCCTGAAGAGCGATTTGACATTCAATACTACCATTGCCAACCTGGACCAGTACAAAGGTGGCCTTGGGCTGTCAATGCCCAAAATGGTAAAAGCCACAAGCAAGGAGATCAAGGTCATGCACACCAAGTGCATGGGACCTGACGATATGATCACCAGTTTGTCCGGCGGCAACCAGCAAAAGGTCATTTTTGGCAAATGGCTGGAACGCGAACCCCAGGTCTTTATGATGGATGAACCTACGCGCGGTATAGACGTTGGCGCAAAGTACGAAATCTATGAGCTGATCATCAAGATGGCCAAACAGGGAAAGACGGTTATTGTTGTTTCCTCTGAAATGCCTGAGATTCTGGGTATCACCAACCGGATCGGCGTTATGTCCAACGGACATCTTTCCGGCATTGTGAATACCAAGGAAACAAATCAGGAAGAGCTTTTGAGACTCAGCGCAAAATACCTGTAATGGGGGATAATGATCTATGGCAACTGCAACACAAACTTCAAAAATTCTTTCGGCGGAGCAGGAAGCCAAGCTTCGCCAGCCAATCGATGAATATGTTGGGAAAATCCAGGCGCAGATCGATGAACTTCGTACTGACGGTACTGAAAAAGCTGTCAATATCCAGAATGAGCTGGATAACCTGAAGCGCGACCGCATCTATACCGCGCAGGAAAAAACGGAACGTGAGACCAAACTGAAGGCTGAATTGGCAGCGGCCAAGGCAGTTGAAGAAAAAAACAAGGGCCAGATCAACAAGCTGATCGCTGATGCCGAAGCCTATTTGAAAGCCCATTATGACAGCGACTATTACCAGGCGGTGGTGGCCAGCTGCAAGCAGGAAAAGGTACAAGCCCAGCAGAAATATCAGGCAACTGTAGAACAGCTGAAAAAAGAACACGAGACGGCGCTTTCCAAGCTGAGCAATCAGCAGGAAATCAAGGACGAAAAGTATGTCCACAAGAACCGCCTGTTCGACGCCAAAATGCAGTTGGATAAGGACTGCCAGGCAATCAAGGACCGCCGGCATGCTGCGTTTGATTACAAATATCACCTGATCGATATGCTGCGCCTGTCCAAGTTTACGGTTGGCGAGTCTCTGGCACAAAAGTGGGAAAACTACAAGTACACATTTAATCGCCGTGACTTTTTGCTGCGCAACGGTCTGTACATTGCAATCGTTATCATCTTTATTATACTGTGCCTGATTGCCCAGTTCGGCAAGAAAGTGCCGCTGCTTACCGTCAACAATATTTTGAACATTCTGCAGCAGGCTTCGCCGCGCATGTTCCTGGCTTTGGGCGTTGCCGGGCTGATCCTGCTGGCCGGCACGGACCTGTCCATTGGCCGTATGGTTGGTATGGGCATGACTGCCGCTACCATCATTATGCACAAGGGAATCAACACCGGTGCGGTTTTTGGCCATGTGTTTGATTTTACCGGGCTGCCGGTCGTTGCACGCGTTATTTTGGCGCTGATTGTCTGCATTGTCCTGTGCACAGTCTTTACCACCATCGCAGGTTTCTTTACAGCCAAGTTCAAAATGCACCCATTCATTTCTACGATGGCGAACATGCTGGTCATTTTTGGCTTGGTCACCTATTCAACCAAGGGTGTTTCCTTTGGCGGTATCGAAGGCAACATCCCCAGCATGATCATCCCCAAGATTGGCGGTTTCCCCACCATTATCCTGTGGGCTATCGCAGCTGTGATCATTGTGTGGTTCATCTGGAACAAGACGACCTTTGGTAAAAACCTGTTCGCAGTCGGCGGCAACGCCGAAGCTGCTGCTGTTTCCGGCATCTCGGTATTCCGCGTTACGGTAGGCGCGTTTATTCTGGCAGGCATTCTGTATGGCTTCGGCTCCTGGCTGGAATGCATCCGTATGGTGGGCTCCGGCTCCGCTGCATATGGTCAGGGCTGGGAAATGGACGCCATCGCGGCCTGCGTTGTGGGCGGCGTTTCTTTCACCGGCGGTATCGGCAAGATTTCCGGCGTGGTTGTCGGTGTGTTCATCTTCACCGCGTTGACTTACTCTCTGACCACTTTGGGTATTGATACGAACCTGCAGTTCGTGTTCTCCGGCATCATCATTCTGGTTGCTGTTATGCTGGACTGCCTCAAGTACGTTCAGAAGAAATAATCTATACCGGCTGTACGGCAAAAATTCGGCTGTGTTTATAAAAAACAGGCTGAATTTCCGGCGCTCCGGTGCCTCCCGGCATAAACCGCAGCGTATCATCAGATAACACAAAAGCATGTGCATGACAAAACAAATCGAAAATTTTGGGTTTTCGAGGAGGGCGGGTGCACATGCTTTTATTTTTGACCCGCAAAATCTTTGCCGTATCCCCAAAACCGCTGCCTGTATGCAAGGCATTTGCCTTTACCCGGCGGTATGGTATAATTTGAGAAAGAAACCGGAAGGGAGGAGAGAGATGTGATCTATCTTTCGGAATTTTATTTTCCCAGCCAAAACAGCGAGGCTAACTACCTTGCCGAGTCGCCGCGGGCCAAAATGACCTGCTATGATTCTTTCTACCCCTTTGGCCTGTTTGCGGGCCGGGGCTTGAAAGCACTGGACCTGGCGGATGTGACCATTTTGTACGGCGGCAACGGCTCCGGCAAAACCACAGCGCTCAACGTGATGGCGGACGCTTTGCGCCTGCAGCGCGGGGCACAGTATAACCGCAGTGATTTCTTCCCGGATTATGTCTCCCTGTGCCAGTTCCACACCCTGCACGCCATCCCGGCGGGCAGCCTGATTTTGACCAGCGACGATGTGTTTGACTATATGTTGGATGTGCGCGCCATCAACGATAACATTGATACCCGCCGCGGCAGCCTGTTTGGTGAATACACCGAGGCCCGCACCGCCAAATTCCAGATGCACAGCATGGAGGATTATGACCGGCTCAAGCAGGTCAGCGCGGCACGGCGCTATTCCAAATCTCAGGTGGCGCGCAAAACTTTGTCTCCCAACATCCGCACCCACTCCAACGGCGAAAGCGCCTTTTTGATGTTCCAGGAAAAACTGCGCGGGGATGCCCTTTATCTGTTGGATGAACCGGAAAACAGCCTTTCCGCCGCGCGGCAGATCGCTTTGGCGGATTTTTTGGCAGATTCGGCCCGGTTTTACGGCTGCCAGTTTGTGCTGGCCACCCATTCGCCGTTTTTGCTGGCAATCCCCGGTGCCCGCATTTATGATCTGGACAGTGACCCGGTGCGCACCCGCCGCTGGACCGAGCTGGAAAGCGTGCGGGATACCTTTGAGTTTTTCCAACAGCACAAGGAGGAGTTTTGATGGCGGAACGCCGATTTTATCAAGGGGAGACCTTTGCCAATTATGACCCCGGCGAGCTGCTGGAAAACGCCGAGTTCGAGGACTGTGTGTTTGACCACTGCCGCTGGCTGGGCACGCGGGTGCAGAACTGCCGCTTCAACGCCTGTACCTTTGACCACTGCAATTTTTCCGGCGTGGTGTTCAGCTTTACCACCATGAAAGATGCCTGGCTGCTGAACAGTGCGTTCCGCTCCATGGCGTGGGGCGGGCTGCAGGGCAAAAGCGGGGTGTTCCAGCCGTTTGGCAAAATCAAAAACTGCGCGTTCCGCTACAATGATTTTTCCGGCATGGCACTGAACGGCTTTGACTGGACCGGGGCGGAACTGCAGCAATGCACCTTTGATGATACCCGCCTTGCCGGGGCCAGCTTTTACGGTGTGCGGCTGGGCGGAACCCGGTTCACCCGCTGCGATTTGCAAAAAGCCGACCTGCGCACCGCCGAAGAATACGCCATTGATTTGGAGACCAACAAGTTGAAAGGCGCAAGGTTCAGCTTTCCTGATGTGGTAAGGTTACTGGATGGAACGGGGATTGTGATCGAGTGAGGCGCTTAAAACGACCCAACGTAAGGTGCTTTGATGAAAACCCAAATAGGAAATTGGCTTCCCTCTGAGGGGCGGTTCCCTATGCAGCGCGTAGCAATGAAATTGTAAAAAGCGGGCCTGATATGCGGGACGATGCAAGCAGCGGCCCCTACAAATCAGGTTTTAGGGCCATCATGAATCTGCAATGTGCAATAAGGCAAATCTGCGGCGGAGGGAGCACACATCTCCGGCTGGCCTCTGAAATGCTCTGTGGAACGCCCATTGTGCGCCCGCTAACCTGACGGGATAACGATTTTTAGAAAATGATAAACCGGGTAAAAAACCCAAAAACTCGCCCTGAATTTTTACAATTCGAAAATGGCGAAAATGTTGTGGAATTTTTTGGCGTGTGGTATAATAAATGAAATTGCGGTTTATGGTTGATTTTTCGGCCCGGCCGCATTTGATTAAAAAAGCAACGCGCGGCCGAACAGGCTGCCGGGTGCAGCCGGAAAATCCCCGGGTACGCCCATTTATAAGGAGGAACGAACGGAACATGCAGAAGAAAAAAATCACCGCATTCCTGCTGGCGCTGGCAATGGTGTCCGCTATGGCACTGCCCGTTTTTGCACAGGAGCCGAACCCGCAGGCTGAAACCGCTGCAAGCATTGCAGTGGTTGAAACTGCTACCCCGGAAACCGCAGCCACCGAGGAACCGAAAGTTGACGCTGAACCGGCAGAGGACAACGTGAAAGAGGACGCCGCTACCTATGATGCACCGCCGGAGAACGGCTGGTATCAGGAATACCCCGGCGGCCCCTGGTATTGGTACGAAAACGGCGTGCGCCAGGGCACCACTGGCCGCGGCAAGGAAATCTATGACCCCAAGAGCGATGCCTGGTACTGGCTGGATGCTGTTCAGGGCGGCGCTATGACCACCAATAAGGACGTCTATCAGGACTCCAACGGCGGCAAGTGGGTGCGTTACGATGCCAACGGCCATATGGTCAAGGGCTGGAATACCAACGAGAAGGGTACTTACTACTTCGATCTCGTGACCGGTGCTATGGTAAAGGGGATGTGTACGATAGACGGCATTCCCTGCGCATTTGATACCACCACAGGCATTGGCCTGGATAAGCAGTGGGTCAACATCAACGGCGACAAGTTCTGGTACGAAGGCGGCAAGCGCCAGGGCACCACTGGCCGCGGCAAGGAAATCTATGACCCCGCTTCCGATGCCTGGTACTGGCTGGATTCCGTCAATAACGGCGCAATGGCTGTCAGCAAGGATGTCTATCAGGACTCCAACGGCGGCAAGTGGGTCCGCTATGATGCCAACGGCCATATGATCAAGGGCTGGAATACCAACTCTCAGGGTACTTATTACTTTGACCTCATCACCGGCGCTATGGCAAAGGGCACCGTTGTGATCGACGGCATTACCTGCGTGTTTGATTACAACACCGGCATTTTGCAGTCCACCAACGTGGATGTGACCAAGTACCGCGAGATCAAGCGCACCAACTACTATGCTGACGGCAGCGTGATGAATACCCTGACCACCGATTACGATGCACAGGGCCGCCTGCTGAAAGAGCAGCGCCGCGATAAGTCCGGCAACCTGCAGGTTCAGGACGACTTCTATTATGAATACAACGGCATGCTGACCAAGCATACCCACCGCGAGTACGGCAACGACAACTACTCTTACGAGTATCGCTATGAGTATGATAACAGCAACCGCTTTGCCAAGATCTCCGTTTACCGCTACAATGGCGGCTGGTACCTGTACAGCTACTGGACTGCCAAAGAGTGGGACAGCCTGGGCAGCGTTTCCAAGTTCTGGGAATACAACGGCCAGAACAAAGTTACCTGCATCGTCAACCTGACCAGCAGCGGCAGCCGTAACCGTTACACCAAGATGACCATTGTGAACAGCAGCAACCAGACCGTGCGTACTGACACCTGGAGCTATGACAGCAACGGCCACCTGGCCGGCTGGACCAACAGTGGCAACTCCAACGGCTATTCTAACGTGCTCAGACTCTCCAGTGATAACAATATTGGTGCTGGCAACCCGCTGTTCGACCGTCATTGCGGCAAATTTGTCACCGATGACAAGATCACCAGCGCTTCCATCAAGTTCCAGAACGATGAAGTTGTCGAGATCCGCCAGAACAACCAGCGCATCTCTTACACCAACCAGGAAAGCATGGGTATGAACAGCAGCAACAATCTGACCCGTACCTTTGCTACCTACACCGATGGCGGCAACTTCCGTTACCGCACCCTGGTTGAGTACTTCAAGTACAAGAACTAAGGCAACACCGCACAATTCCCACCTGACGGCTTAAGCACCGCTCCGGCGGCTGCGGCACGGCATCTGCGTTGCCAAAATGCTCGATAATGTCGGGTTGCGGTACCCGCATCGTGCTTCGGGGGCAAAAGCCCCTCGCACTCTGCGACCGCTGCCCCTGCTTCGGTTCGCTGTTTCCGC
>OBAS01001948.1_pt1 | contig 11017 bp, 10 predicted proteins | sample 1517591 | NCBI WGS metagenome assembly OBAS01 (sample SAMN04571700, study PRJEB22368) | human gut metagenome | biome: human gut; material: stool | host: Homo sapiens | place: Luxembourg | collected 2012-10-05
TGGATCATCTGAAATTATTGCTTACTACGCTATCGCGTTTCTCTATTCACTATAAATTCACTATAACATTTATCTCCCATGAAGTGACGGAATTACAGACTCATTCCGTCTGCGCCTTCTCATTTTCTTCCCGGATAATCTCCTTTATTCAAGCGCTTAAACTGATTATACCATAAATCTATGAACACTGTAAAGAAAATTGATACAGAGTTTTTCAAAATCGGTCCATCTGCTACTGGGTAGCCACCTGCCTACAACTTGTATTGCTATTTCCTATCGTTCCGAACAATGCAACCATTGTCCGGCAGCTGTTTCAGGTACCAACAATTCATACGCAATATATTCATAAATGTCCCTCAAATCCTGTCTTGCTTCAGCGGAATATGCCACATAAAAAATCATATGCCAAAATCTCTTTTCATTTCAGCTTCAATGGCATCTGCTGAGTAAACTCTGCCAGCATTTCTCTCATCCCCGCAGGAACTTCTTTCACCACAAATCATATTCATTTTTATCGAGGACAGTCCGGTTAACAAATTCCAACCCGAAAGCTTTGCTTTTAGGTTGTCGCGGTACACTCGCGCAAAATAGGGGGACAATGGGGAGGTACAAATACCATTCTCATTCCCCAAAAGCCTTGATTTTAAGCCACTTCAGACAAAAGTACGGATTCTGCCGTGGCAGATGAAAAGTACTTTAATCATAAAATTCTCCTGTTCTGAAATGCCCTGTAATGCCGAGTTTTGCGTTGGTTTATCGGCTTTTCATGGCATCGTATTTTTCTTGTTTATAACTACACTTTTTGCAAAACACTTCAAAATGGTGCAATTCAAAGCAATGTGTAGTAGTCAAATCGTTCAGTTAAGGGGGTTCAAACTACTGATGGGGGTGTGCATTATTTAGCGAAAGGGGTTCTGATACCTATCCTCCATTGTTTACACACATTTCAATTGAAACTCTTTTTCATTCAATAAAAAATTCACCATCACGAAACGCATATAATATCGCATAGGAAGCAGAGTCCAATATTCCCTTACCATCTCCTGCTTACTCTTATCTTAAACCCTAATCTTTTTACTTTTTCAATATTTTCTTTATTATTAATCCAGTCATATTGATTAAAATACCACCTTACCCTTTTTGCATCTAAAATTCTACTTATTTCTTTTATATAAACCATATCAACCTCTGAAAATGAAAAACCATATGAGTATATTTTTTTAACATTTGACAACTTACGAAAAAATTTCATATTTTCTACTATGGCTTGATTAGTATCTTTTCTTAATTCTCTCTTCAATCCATTATACGCATCTCCAATTCCAATATAATTTTCAAATGCATCGAACTCGGTATCATCTCCATGTCCGAAATAAATATGACAATTTCTATCATCTGATTTTCCATGAATGTGACATATGTTATTGGGGGATATGTTATATAATTTTTCTAATGTTAATGTATAATTAAATGTCAAAAACAAACTTTTCCTAAAAGTGGGTTTTTTTCTTAATCTTTGTACTCTTGTAAAATCAATATTTGCCAGTTCATTAAATACCCATTCACTAAAAAGATCAATTAATATATGGTAAGCTCCTGCAATGGAGTTTGTCAAATCTTCATTCTCATACACAGAATGAAATATATTATCATCTTCATCATCTGTCATCTTATATAACCACTCATTATCATATGCAATGTTGTATATAAATTCATTGCCCAAACATTCTTCTAAATTATTCCAATCCTTTAATGAACACTCATCTATTGTACGAATTAGAGAACCCACAACCTCATTCATGTCGTACACCTCATCACCATCTGGCATAAGTGTTTCTTGAAGAATTCCACCAAAATCTTTATTGTATTCAGGGTATCTATTAACTAAAAAATTTCTAAAATCTATGTACTGCGTATTCATATTATGGCCATAACAATCAAAGCCATTTCCAATAATAAATAATGTTTTCATCATTTTATTTTCTCTGTTCACTCATCTATAATACTATACAAGGCGCCTAATTAAGAATGTATTTTTACAACGCTTAGACAATTTACTTACAATTTTTATATATACTTCCTAAATGCCTTCTTCATCTTCATGCAGACATCCATAATATACTCAAACTGCTGTGGCCAGTCATTCTGATCATCAAACTTCACATCTTTTTCCACGATAATACGACTTGCCTTCCTCTCCGGCAATTCTCTCCAATCAAGTGCAAATCCCATAGCAGACTCTACCTCGTCTTTATGTGAATGAAGACCTTTAAAGAGTTCTTTATCATCATTTATGTATAATTCAACTCCAACTTTGTTTCTCTTCTGAATTTGTGTAACGCTGATGTGACAAGCTGATGAACCAATACTGAAATCCATCCAATGGTCTGTATTAGGTTTTCTCTTATTAAATGATTTTGCGAATTCAGTATTCTGAAAGGCATAATCATTGAATGCATTCCAATATTCAAGTCTCTGTTGCTGCGTTGGGTTTGTAAGCGTAGTTTTCTTAATCTCTTTTGTCCAATCATTCGGTCTTTCCACTACAGTGAATGATGGAGCAATATCAGAATCACCTATCTGGAAAAGCTTTATCTCACATAAGAAAAAACCAATCTTATCATCTGTATGATTATTAAGCCACTCAACTGCTGCCTTATGTTCTTCACGTGCGTGTTTCACAACCCATATAACCACATCTGCATCTTTACCAGATGCATAAGTAATTAATTTCCCAAGGTGGTCATGATCTGTATCTTCTAATTGATTTTCAATGATAATCTTTCTATCTGTTCCCGTTTCAGATGCATAGATATCAACATTAAAGTCTCCAACAGAGGACTCTGTCTCATCAACCGTAATATCAAGACCAACAGCATCTGCAAGTAATTCAACATTCTCTGCCACCCAAGGAGTAAAATTCAAAGCTTCATGTGGCCATATACTTCTCAAATCAGTAATTTCTTTTAATGTACCAAGGTTAATCATAGCCTTTTATCCCTCCAATCAAAAAGCACCCCGAACTCGCCCGGATGCTAACAATAGTCTATAATATCAATACGGGATGAATTCTCTGTTTTACAATGCTTTGCCTTTCAAAAATAAATATTAAATGATTAAATTTTATTATAGCATCCAAGTTCTTCTTTTACCAGCCAAAAAGACACCCAAGCCGTATAGCCTGAGTGTCCTCAAAATCTCTTACTTATTATATTATCATACCACCTTGAACATATTCTGTTTCAAAGGTTTATCATCCATATCCGAAATTCCCATCTCTTTTCTGGCATTTTCCAATCCTTGCATTTTCTGAAGTTCCTTTTCTGCATCCTCAAGTCCTACATGGGTATACACATTAAGCGTCACAGCTATATACGAATGTCCCATCAAATACTGCAATGTTTTAGGATTCATGCCAGACTTTACCATATTGGAACAATATGTATGTCTGCAAACATGAGGAGTAATATTGGGCATTGAGTTCATTGATATCCAGATGCTACATCATCTGACCTAGCTGTACTTCCGATAACTCCTTCAGTTCTGGAAAATACTGTTCCATAACTGCAGCTAAGGAATTTTTCCTTATCGGATAGTCCTATAATTATTAGGAGTAAAACAGGGTAATTCAGGTTCGTTTCTAAAAACCTTAATTTTATGCGTTTTTCATACTCCGTGACTTACAGCATTTATTATATTTGATTAACCATTTTCTTCATCTGTAGTAGTTTCCGTTGTCTTCTCTAAATTTCTTTTTGATTGGTTTACACGAATCAATTCCTGCATGACTGTAATTATTCGCTTCGATGTCAAAACATTTACAACCAATTCTTCAAGTTCATTTCGGGTATCACAAGTATAAATATATTCTCCACTTGTTCCAGATATACTTTTTGCAATACTTTCTTCGAGAACAACTGTTACTGGATAATTTGAAACATTATACTTTACAAAAAACATTCTATAACGATAACTTTCATATTCTGGAGTATACAGATAACATTCAAACTTGTGAATTTCTGTTCCCATTTTTCCCAAATCGTTCTGTATATCAACATCTCTGTCTGATGTGGTTTCCAAGGCCAATGCTAACGATGATATCCCTCTAGTCTTGTATGACATTACATGACCACTATAAGATTGAATCTTACCACAAATCAAGCCATTTGTTTCTGCTGGTAATTCTTCTAGCAATTCATTGATAACAACTTCTGGTGCGGTTAAGTCAATGTCAGTAAAATCTAGTTTTCCGCTCAAATTAAGTTTTTTGCTCATAATTAATCCTCCTTTATTTCAAAAACTATAGGTAAATGATCACTAATTTTCTTGTCTGGATGGCCATTACTATCTAATAAAAACCGTGTCTTAGTTTCTTTTATTATTCTAAGACTATTTTCTACAAAACGTGCCCTTAATGCAGGTCTAATAATTACTTGATCATATATATTCCAATATGTATTTATCGGATCATTTCCAGCGTAATAATATGTTCCATATGGCTCTTGTGCATCTCCAAGTAAATTCCACATGGGATTATAAAACATATAAAATTCTTTTCCTGCAATTTTTCTCGATTTTCTTTTTGCCTCTTCATATATTGGAATTCCATGAAAATATCTTGCATTAATAAGACTAGCATCATATGGATTTATGTTAAAATCGCCAACTACAATCGTGTTTTCTGACTGTAGTTCCCTCTCTACATTTTGAATGTCTTTTATAATCTGATCCATATGAATTTCTCTAATCTCTTCGTTGTCAGAATATATTTTACTATTCAAATGAATGCAACAAAGTATGTCTTTATCATTGATAATACGTATTACTGCATGATCAGAATCCATCCTATATTGAATATTTTCTATTCTTCCGAACATTTTTATTCGTTCAGAGCAACTTCCATACTGCAACATATCTATATCTCGTGCAGCTAATTTATTTATAAGTTCATCTGCATTGGCTGCATATTCCGCTAACAATACCATGGAAATGTTATTTTCGATAATAAGTTCACTAAGAACATCATTTATATCATTATTTTTATGAGTATTCCAAAATAAATATTTCAATTATACATTCCACCTCCATTCAACGGATATTTTCACCTTATAAATATAGTTTATTTCAACTGCTACTACAGTTTCTGAAAACACTCTGGTGCACTCTACAAACTTTCGATAATATCTACTACAAGCACTCATCCGGATTAATTTTTTTCTTTGTTCTTGCTGAAACATCTGATTTCTGTATAAACACCGCATTCACTTTAGCAACAATTTATGCATATATTATCTACACATCATTGCTTTCAGTATATTCCAAAAAGAAAGTCCTTTCAACTGCAAAACGAATAAATTAAAAGCTACAATCTTGATAGCCAAGCTGTCAATAATTATGTTTTTTATATCATATATCCTATTATATTATCTCTATGAAATTATTTTCATAACCTCCATCATCGGGTAGTCCTATAATTATTAGGGGCAAAACAGGGTCAAATTCACCCTGTCAGTTTCTTAAAGTATTGATTTCACAAGCATTTCAGGCGAATACACGTATGTTGCCGTGGCAGATGAAAAGTATTCGTATCATAAAAATCCGAGAAATGCCATGTTTTGTGGGCATTTTGCCGACCTGTTTCTTCTATAAAAGTTACATTTTAAGTGCCGATTATCCCCCTTTGGAGTTTTTCTAAACCAAGGTGGGTGCATCGTTAAAAGGTATATTTTTCCTATTTCACGGACGTTAAAATTCCTTCAAGGAATTTGATTTCATTACATCGTATCTGCTCTGTGAAGGCACTATATACATCTATCCCGGTCGGAATCTGAAATCCGTGCTTGATGAGACAAATATCCTCACGAGCCTCTACATTCTTCTCATAAGTCGAACCACGGTTGAGCCACATAACAGCATCTTCTTCCTCTCCCATTTCAGGATAAAAATAAAACCCTTTCTTGGCATCAAATCGTAACATATATGCCAATACTTGCAGATAGTCCTTGTTTCCAATATTATCAATCGGTTTGTACTTCGCATCTGCAATCACTCGTGTCTCTGAGTCTCTGCTTATGAAGTCTGGGTAGATAAGTCCGCGATTATGGTCAAACAAACGCTGAGAACCTTTTGTAGCTTTGTTCATCGGATGATAGAAAATCTCGTCCACAATCGAATTCATATACTCTTCCCAGAGCCATGCGCCATCAAAGAGCAATCCATATACCTTCTTGCTTCCCATTCCAATCTGATGTTTCTGATGCTGTAAGATAAGTAGACACAAGTTCTGCAGTTCACAATATTCTCGGTAATATGCGTGTCTAATGGTATTGGTCTTATTTGCATCAATAATCTTCTGTCGGTTACACATCTCGTAGTTAGGAGTGGCCGCTACAACATCCTTGACCTCATCCTTAGCCTGTGCAAGCAGTTTATGTCCGTATGGCTTATGTCTGATAAACTCCACCGTATGACGGATTAATTCCATCAAATCATTATCAAAGGAATACTCCCTCTGCGAATATGCTACATTACCAACAAACGGTGTATTCTTAACAATGTGTCTCGCTATATCTATCGTTCCCTTAACATTGCAGTCATTGTATATTTTTCTCACATAAGTCTTAAAGACACCCTTACGCATGGCACTCTTTAAGTAATGTGGGAAGATAAAAACAAGCAGATTGAAAACACGATCATCATTGTTCGCATCTGTTTCCAAATCTACAATATTCGGGACATCAAATACTCTCTCAAGCAAATATTGAAACAGGAAATCCCGCCCATTACCACTAAATCTTGATTCAACTATGAGTTTCTCATCTCCAAGTCCCATGAAGCCCATGACATTGCTCGACAAATAATAATTGTTTACACTCTGTAAAATCATCTGGTCTTTTGTGATATCATCTGCATCTCTAAGAATTTCCGGGAATACAAATACCCCTTCATTCTCCAACTGCTCCAAAGTTTTATCTGCAATTTTGCTTGTCAGAAGTGATATGCCAGACAATGACTCCTTAGGTATTCTCGAATTATCTTTTATTTTAATTCGACTCATCTACATCAGCTCCATCCGACTTTCCTTGGTTATATGCTTTCTTAAATCGCTCCATAATACCTTCTTCATCATACATACCGTTTATGTATTCCTGTAACAACGGATGTAGGTAATCTGACCATAACTGGTCAAAGTCAATATTCTTCAGCTTCAAGAAATAGGATGCACCAATCTGATAGTTTTCATTCAAACCTTCTGTTGCTGCAATTTCCACATTCAAAGCTGACATTCTGGCAATTGCCTCAGCCTCTTTCTCTTCGTTGTTCAAGTTAGCAAGCATCTCAAGGCGCTCATCTGCACGAAGCTCCACAAAACGGAATCTTCTTCTCATAGCGAAATCAAAGCTGTCTACAGATCTGTCAATATCATTCATCGTACCAATGATATAAACATTATCTGGAATATAGAATTTTTCATTGCTATCAGCATGAAGGTTTGCATACTGGGTGGAAACCTCTCCTGCCACACCTCTGTATCCCGGATCAACAGCAAAGAACAACTCTCCGAAAATCTTAGATATCTCACCACGATTTATCTCATCAATGATGAATACATATTTCTTCAACTCTTCCTGTCTTATAATCTTTGCAGCCTTTTTCTTTTTCTGGATCTCGTTAAAAATAACAAGGTTGTAGGAATATCTCTGCTGTGTAAAATTGATATTGAAAAATTCCGTAATATCATTTAATTTGTTAAATTCTCTTCCAGACTCTAACATCTGTCTAATTTCAGAAATATTCAATCGGATACTGTTGATGGATGCATTCTGTGGTATTGAAAGATAAATATGCTCATCATCGACATCTGTGATTGTAAATTCTGTACCCGTTTTGGTCTTGAATGTGTTATTTCCTGTGTCCACATCATCAAAGAACTCTTTCATTGCTTCTTGAACAGATAATTCATTTGCAATGACCTCTGTGGACTTTTTAGAATTCTCATAGTTTCTTCTAGCCTTATCCACGAATTTCTTAAACACGCCATCCTGCAATTCAAACCCCATGGAACCATCTTCATTCGTCTTTGGACGGAGTCCTTCTACAAAATCCGAATAGTCATAACTTGGGTGAAATTGGACAAACTCTACCTGTTGCTTTTGCTCATCTGTGAGCATCGTATAATCATCAAAATAGCCATTGCTAATAATGTCAGTAGCAATTTCTTTTGCAAGATAAGTCTTTCCAGTTCCTGGAGCGCCTCGGAATATAATGTTCTTAGATTCCACAAGCATAGTAGAATATGGATTCAGATAGCCATTAAATTCTGCTGGTTTTACTTCCTCTACAACTGCTGACTTTTCCTCTGCATTTTCCTTCTCGTCCTTCTCACGATAAACCAATTTGAAGGAATCTCCCGGATTACCGAAACGTATCAAACACTCCTGAACAAATCTAAGAGTTGTAAAGATATTCCATGAATAAATTACAAACTGTCTGCCATCATCATAATCATACGACATTGTATTGAACGGATTTATATTGTGTGCTTTTGCTTCGTCCTTGCTGTAATAAATTCCACGAATCATTTCCTTATCTGGAGCGTATTGACAAATTGGAAACTGTTCTTTTTCTTCTACTGGCAAGGCTGCAATCTGTTTTTCATAAATTTGAAACGCAATACATGGTAAAGTTTGGTTTGTATTCCGTCTCTCACCTTTCCCATATTTTCTTTTGATAATAGTTCCATCGGCAGAAACAAATGATGCATCCAAAGGCTTGAACACATCTCCTGCACTAATATTATCCATAGTGAATGAATCATCAGTAGAAGTAACAGACTCTGATGTTATAGTAATCTCGTATTTTGTCTGCTTAATCTGAATCTCATATCCTTTTGCAGTAAGATAGTTTTTTGCTTCGACAGCATTATATCCAGATACATCTATCTCTGCACCATTTTGCAAATGATTTGCTACTGCGATGACATACTTTGGTGGATAGGTATTACCGTTTTCCCATACAAGCTCATACTTGGTACTCATATTGTGCCAAGGAACTCCATTCTCATCAATATATTTAATAGCCTCTGCTATAAATTGTCCGTCAACTTTTGGGACTGCCATGATAAGCACCTCCATTTTAATGAATATACAGAGTTTATTATATCACTAAACGGGTGTTTTGACACCCACAATCATTAAGTGGCGCTAACACAAAAAAATAAAGTTCCAGACTTATCATCTGAAACTTTATAATGAATCATCATTATTGCATTACTTCACGCAATAGAACTATACCATGGAACCATCAACATGGACATCGGTTTCTTTATATAGTTTTTGATGTTTTACTTTTTTTCCATAATTAACCAACTCCGTTTTCTTCAAAAAATTTCTGGATTTTATCAAATGGGATTACATCCAGATTATCGTAAAGATCTGTATGAACAGCTCCCGGAATTGTCAGTAGCTCTTTATTGGATGTGTACTTGCTGTCCTTAATCATATTTTCATAAGCATCTTTTCCAAAATAATAGCTGTGTGCTTTTTCTCCGTGAACAATGAGGACTGCACTTCTGATTTCATTACTGTACTTTAATATTGGCTGATTCATAAATGACATACATCCAATACTGTTCCAGCCATCATTGGAATTCAGGCTCCTTTTATGATAACATCTGCCTTTATAATACTCGCTGTAATCTTTTACGAAGAAAGGTGCATCTTCCGGAACCGGAAGTGGAACACAACCACCTCCTCTGGAATATTCGCCTTTGCGGTATTCTTCTGTCCTGAGGGTATTCAGCAACTGTTTCTTCGCATAACGTGCTTCTTCACTGTCCTCAGAATCAAAGTACCCATTCGCATTTACCCTTGTCATATCATACATGGTAGATGCAACGGTTGCTTTTATTCTTGTATCCAGTGCAGCTGCGTTAAGAGCCATTCCACCCCAGCCACAGATTCCTATGATTCCTATTTTATCCGGATCCACATCTTCCCGAACAGAAAGGAAATCAACAGCAGCCATGAAATCCTCTGTATTAATATCCGGAGAAGCCATGAATCTTGGATTGCCTCCACTTTCCCCCGTAAAAGAAGGATCAAATGCAATGGTAAGATATCCTTTTTCAGCCATCGTCTGCGCATATAATCCGGAACACTGTTCTTTGACTGCGCCAAATGGTCCACTTACGGCAATCGCAGGATATTTCCCTGATACATTTTTCGGCTTATACAGATCTGCGGCAAGTGTAATTCCATAACGATTTACAAATGTCACTTTCTGATGATCTATTTTTTCGCTCTGTGGAAAAGTTTTATCCCATTCAGATACCAGCTTTAATTCTTCTGTTTTTAACATATTTATCATCCTTCCATATACAAAATTTCTTGTAAATATACTTTTTTCAACCTTCCTATTTTAGTTTTCTATATTCTTGATCACTTACCGGTTCAAGCCATTCATTGGAACTATTTTCGCCCGGCACTTCTATTGCCAGATGTGAAAACCATTCATCCGGTGCGGCTCCATGCCAGTGCTTAACACCTGTAGGAATATTGATACAGTCACCTGGCTTCATTTCTACAGCTTCTTTACCTTCTTCCTGATAATATCCTCTTCCGGCAACACATACCAGGATCTGCCCGCCTCCACTTTTTGCATGATGGATGTGCCAGTTATTTCTGCATAAAACTGGACTACCCCTCCGCAATCCCTTATAGTTACGGGCTTTAACGGCATACACGTCTGTGTTTTGTGCGACCCTTTCATGACGAGCAGTTTCTGCCAGGTTATTTCTCTGCTTCGTCCTCATTCCAAACCTCTTTTGCAAGATTAAAGACTGCCCAGCCTTTTGGCCAGCCTGCATAGAATGCTACGTGAGTGATGATTGCTGCGATCTCTTTCTGTGTTACCCCATGATCCTTTGCATTCTGTAAATGGAATTTCAAAGAGGAATCTGTGATTCCCTGTGCCATCAGTGCTACGACTGTGATAATGCTTCTTGTCTTTAAATCAA
>OBAS01001953.1_pt1 | contig 10988 bp, 10 predicted proteins | sample 1517591 | NCBI WGS metagenome assembly OBAS01 (sample SAMN04571700, study PRJEB22368) | human gut metagenome | biome: human gut; material: stool | host: Homo sapiens | place: Luxembourg | collected 2012-10-05
TTCTCTGTTCAAACAATTTATGCACAAGAAAATGTAGCAATTGTAGATGAAGGGGAAAATGGAGATATCGAGGAATATAAAAATGTTTATGTTTGGAAATATAAAGTAGTAAATGGAAATTTATATAAAAGAAAATATAATAGAGTAACTGGAGAATGGGTAGGAAAATGGATGCCAGTATAAAATAATATAGTATTTTTTTTAGGAGAAAACTGTGAAATGAAAAGCAAAAAGATTGTTTGTATCTTATATAGTATTGTATTGATAGGCATAAATGTTTTTGGGTTTGCAATTTTCAGTAATTATCGCATGACAGATAAGATTTTCCATAAGAGAGTGGTAGAAGTTCAAGCCAGACAACAAGAACTTGTGAATGTATCAGAAGTTCATAAAGAACTTTTAAAGTTTGCAAATCAATATCATGTAACAATTATGAAATATGAATTCCTTAATGAAAAGGAATTATCTATTTATACAACAAATCAACAAGAAGTTTTAAATATGAAGTTTCCATATACCACATGGAAAATAAATGTGTATCCATTTAAAGATTTGAAGAATGTAGGATATGGAAACACATTTTTTATAGATCATACGACGAGAGCAATAGAGCAGAAATTAGAACAGGGATTATCCCAATATGGTATTGTAAAAATATATACCAATCAACAAAAATGGCAATCAATAAATAATCTTTCTGTGTTGTATTTGTTAGGATTTAGTGTTTTATTTTTATTGCTAGGATTTAGTGTCTATTATATATATTCGAGAAAGAAAATAGCTTTAATGAAATATTGGGGATATTCGAAAGCATCAATTATATGGAAGATAAATAAAGATATCATAAGATTTTGGATATTCAATGAAATGATATGGTTAATGATATGGATTGGAGTTGGATGGAAGTTTGAAGGAATACAAAAAATAATAGAATATATGTCTACATGTATTTTGGTAAATTTATTGATAAGTATTATAATTTATCTGTTGGCAATTATAATAAATGATATGATATTATCTTTTGAAAAGCATATATCAGAAGGGCAAAAAAATGTCTTTTTTAGTCAAATTAAAAAAGTATCTTATATAGTGTTGACTAGTGTGTTTATAGCTGTTCAGTTAACTTTAAGTAATGCAACAAATGATGCACAACGACTGAAAGATAAACAACATACTTTGAGTTATTGGAATAAGACAAAAAATATTTATACAATTAATTTTCAAGGATATGATTCTTCGGTGGCAGAAGATTCTTTGGAAGCAAGAAATATTAATGATGAGTTAGAAAAATTTTATCAAAAATCAAAAGATAAAATAAAAATTATAAACTCAGATAATTATGCGAAGGAATCGGATGGAAGAGGAAATCAGAGGTACGAATTTGAGTATGCTGGAGATAAAGAAGAGCAAATTTATTCACCAGCAGGAAGAAGTATTCAAATAGATGAAAATTATTTAAAGCGAAATCCAATACAAACATGTAATGGAAAAGCCATTTCAAAATTGATTGATTACAATCAAAATACTCTTAATATCTTAGTGCCAGAACAGTATAAGAAATATGAAAAAAAAATCATAAAAAATTATAAAGAAAATTTCTATTTTCAAAAGGTTACAATAGATAATTATTTTAGAAAAAATATGAATAAACCAAAAAATATGCTGAAAAAAGATAAACTATCTATTAATATCATATATGTGAAATCGAATCAATCTTATTTTACGTATGATTCAGATACAGGAAATGACAAAAATCAGATTATAGATCCAATAGCAGTCATTTATACAGGCGGAGTGGATTCATCTTGTATTGCATCTATGTATGCAGGAGATACAGTTTCAGGTAGCATTTATTTTGAGGATAATTCTAAAAAACAAGGTCGGGCATATCGAAAAGTAGAAGCATTAGAACAAGAGTTAGGTATTTATCAATTTAACTCGGTAACAAATATTTATGGACAGGCAGCCAGCAATCTTGTGATTATTCGACAGAAAGTAATGTGGCAGAGTGCAATTTTATTAGCAGTTATACTTTGCTCCATAGTATTTATAACAATAGCAGTTAGTGGATATTATTTTTCAAAACAACAAAGATTATTATTAGAAACTTTATGGGGATATGGCTATATGTCGTCAATAAAAGAAATCATTCTAGTTTTTATAGTCATTAATTTGTGCACAACTGCAGTAGTATATATTATAAAACATAATGTAGTAGTATGGTATTTTATGATTATAGCATGTATCATAGAGATTATTGTTACAAGGTTAGAGTATGATTATTTAAGTAAGAAAAATTTACATGAAAAAATAATAAATGGAGAGCAATGGTGATGATTGAATTAAAAGATATTTGTAAATCATTTGGTGATCATGTAGTTTTGAAAAATTTTTCGTTAAAAATCAATAAAAATGAATTTATTGCAATTATTGGTGAGAGCGGGGCAGGAAAAACTACTATTTTAAATATGATTTCTATGATTGATAAACCAGATAGTGGGAGTATTTCAATCAATGGGGAAAATAGCTTTTCTAAGAAAGATATTCAAAATTTAAGAAGATATGTATTTGGGTATATTTTTCAAAATTATGCCTTGATAGAAAATGATACAGTAAAAGAAAATCTGTTGTTATCAAAAAAGTATCGAAAGAATTTTAAAGAAAAAGAGTTAGAAGAATCTTTAGAGAAAGTTGGGATATCCAAAGAATATCTGGGACATAAGGTTTGCGAATTAAGTGGTGGAGAACAACAAAGAATAGCAATTGCAAGAACGATGTTAAAACCATGTGAGATTATACTTGCAGATGAACCAACTGGAAATCTTGATACAAGCAATAAGGAAAAAATTATTCATTTATTTAAAGAATTAAAAAAAGAAGGAAAAACAATAGTATGCGTTACACATGATGAAGAAATGGCAAAAAGTGCAGATCGAATCATTGATTTAAAAAAAGAAAGAGGTAGAGAAAAATGAAAGGTATTTTATTGGCAGCAATGAATGTAGTATTGATCTTATTTACAGTGTTAGTACATAAGATAATTTTCAGAATACTGGGATTAGGATATGACAGTTTGGTGGTATATTGGGGATTATTTGTACTTATATTTTTTATATTAGATGTAATTTTGAATTTTTTCTTTTTAAAAGATAAATCAAGATAAAAGCAAGAATATATTTAAATATGTAAAGAAATCCTGTCTACATTGAGAAATCAGTGTCAGGCAGGATTTTTTGTTAAATTAAAACCATCAATCTTTTCAGATTATGTAATTTTTTCTAAATTCATTGTCTCTAAAAAGATGAAAGGAGATCAAAAGAATGTCGACAGAACAAATTTTAGAAAGGCTTATGCGAGAATACGGAGATTCTGTTTTTCGTATGTGCTTTCTTTACTTAAAGGATTATCATTTGGCAGAAGATGCCACACAGGGAACATTTATGAAAGCTATGAAAAAATTAAAAGATTATTTTGAGTTGCATATAAAATAATCAGATAGTAAAATATGAACAAAAGGTAAGATAAATGCGGAAAGGAGGGAACCTCATGCAAAAGAAACTTCCAATCGGAATTATTAAAAGGAGCGAAAGCAGGAAATTATGAAGATGCAAAAGCTATGATGAAATATATCATGGCAGCAGAATCCAGACGATTATACGATCGAATGTCAGGAGATAAGTTAAGCGAAAAACAAAAAGAACAGATGAAATCATTAATGTCAGATAACATGAAAGATACAGAGTTAATGACAGCACTGTGGATTTTATCTTCTATTTTAAAAGAATATTATGGGGAAAAAGTTATCATATTGATCGACGAATATGATGTCCCATTAGACAAGGCGTTCGAGAATAACTACTATAATGAAATGATCATCTTACTTCGAAACATGTTAAAACAATCATTAAAAACAAATGATAATCTATACATGGCCGTATTAACAGGCTGCTTAAGAATTGCCAGAGAAAGCATCTTTACAGGACTAAATAACTTCAATATCTTTTCTATCACAGACCAATATTTTGATGAGTACTTTGGATTTACAGACAAAGAAGTAAAAGAAATATTACAATATTACAAAGTACCAGAAGCTTTCGAACAAACAAAGAAATGGTATGACGGCTATCGCTTTGGAAACACAGATATCTACTGCCCATGGGATGTAATCAATCACTGCCGAGCATTAAAAGTAGAACCAGATGCGACACCACAGCCATACTGGATCAATACAAGTGGAAATTATATCGTAAAACGCTTTATAGAGAAAGCAAACCAACAGACAAGAAGAGAAATTGAACAATTAATTGAAGGAAAAGCAATCCAGAAAGAAATCAGGTTAGAACTAACATACAACGAACTAGACAGCACGATCGAGAATCTCTGGAGTGTACTCTTCGCAACAGGCTACCTCACCCAACAGGGAAAACCACTTAAAAGATTTCTGCAAAGCATTTGAAGAAGGAAACGCAGAAGCAATCGAAGAACAATTTAATAACTACCTAATGAAAACCATCAGCATCCGAGACACCTTCACAACCAAAAAAGAAAACTTCTACCATGGAGTCCTCCTAGGCTTACTAAGCTACGACCCAGACTGGTACATTACCTCAAACCAAGAAAGCGGAGACGGATACAGCGATATCATGATCGAAGCAGAACAAGCCAGAATCGGAATCATTATAGAAGTAAAATATGCAGAAAACATCAAAACACTAGATAAAGCATGCCAAAAAGCACTAAAACAGATCAAAGAAAAGAATTACGATCAGAAACTAGAAGAAGAAGGCTACGAAACAATATTAAACTACGGAATCGCCTGCTATAAAAAACGATGTAAAGTTTTGGTAGACAAATAATATAAAATAGAACCATTATCATTTTTAGAAAAAATTGTAAGTAAAATTTACATGATAATAAATATAGAATATATAGTTATTACCAATAACCTTCAGCGTATATAAGAGATATAAAATAAATAAAAGGTAGCTAAACGATAGAATTTCATAGGATTTTTTACAAAATCGCAGCAAACTTGGTGCGATGTCTGAGCGAAGCGAGTTTCGCAAGGAAAGTTTGCGAACAAGCGTTTTGTAAAAAATCCGTCAATGAAATTCGTGTTTAGCCACCTTTTATTTATTTTATATCTCTTATATACGTCAAAGATTATGACAAACAATTATTTATTCGCCAAATTATTATTCTGATACCGAGAATCAAACGTAACCTCATCATCAAACCATTCAGGCCCTTCATACTCTACAGCGACTTCCTCACTAGGAAATTCCACCTCAGCCATTACAAGCCCCTCATATTCTCCATGAAAGACATCCAGCTCAATAATAAATCCATGTTCATCCGGAATCTTATAACGAGTCTTAGAAATTAAAATCCCATCCACCTTCGGAAGCAGATGTTCATAAGCTGCCTTATCAAGCGGAAATTCATGCTCGGTTCTAGCCATCAATCCCTTACTCTTAAAAGTCAAGAAATACTGCTTATTCATCCTGCGGATACGAATGACAGGCTCCATGCAAAGATAGCCCTGTTCGATCTCAGAGTGTGGATAAGAATCCAGATTATCAGGTAAGTTGTGGACGATAAATTTTCTTTCGATTTCCATGGGCATTTCCTCCTTGAAGTGCAGATCCTAAGCCTTTTTAAGGCCGCATACTTTTTCTTTATTATACCCATCGTCTATGATATAATCAACAAAGATTCGAGAAAAAGATAAAGGAGATGAATATAAATGCGTTTAAGAAATGTACCAGGAGCGAGAGAGACGATCATAGAAAATCAGTTTTCCATCCAGCAGCCAGAGCAGATGAAAGGAAAATGGCATGAAGTATTTCAAAATGACCACCCAATCCACATCGAAGTAGGAATGGGAAAAGGACAGTTTATCATAGAAATGGCAAGAAGAAATCCAGAAGTAAACTATATTGGAATCGAAAAATATTCAAGTGTCTTAGTAAGAGCTGTAGAGAAATTAGAAGATTTTGAACAGGACAACCTTCGTTTGATCCGTATGGATGCAGAGAATATCGAAGAAGTGTTTGACAAAGATGAAGTAGACAGGATTTATTTAAACTTCTCTGATCCATGGCCAAAAGACCGCCATGCAAAGAGAAGACTGACATCTACAAGATTTTTAGAACGATATGATAATATTCTGACACAGGAAGGAAGAGTGATGTTTAAGACAGATAACAAAGACTTATTTGACTTCTCCTTAGAGCAGGTAGAAGAAGCAGGATGGATCCTGGAAAATCACACATACGATCTTCATCACAGCGAATATAATGAAGGAAATGTCATGACAGAATACGAGGAGAAATTCTCAGCCAAAGGAAATCCAATCTGCCGTTTAGTAGCATATCGTCATGCCAAGTAAAAGGATTGCATAAAATAAACAAAAAGTGGTAATATAATCATGAAACAAGGAAAGTTTCGATGCAAGATCCAGTTGTTTCTATATTTGCATCCATGTATGAACAGATGGGTCTGTCAATTTTTTCAGTCACTAGACGAAGCAAAACGATGTTTAAATAAATAGCAAAGGATAGGTGAATTATTATGGAATATACATTTACAAGTGATAATTTTGAAGAGGAAGTATTAAAAAGTGATGTGCCAGTATTAGTAGATATGTTTGCAACATGGTGCGGACCTTGTAAGATGATGGCACCAGTGGTAGCACAATTAGCTGAAGAATAAAGTCGGAAAACTTGATATCGATCAGAATGTTGATATCGTAGCACAGTACAAGATCATGTCAGTTCCAACATTTTTAGTGATCAAAGATGGAGAGGTTAAGGCAAAACTGATCGGAGCAGTATCCAAAGAAGAATTAGTCGAAGCGATCGATCAGGCAAAGTAGTAAGATGAATATATTAAATATTGAACATATCAGCAAAATTTATGGAGAGAAAGTCATTTTTGATGACGTATCTCTTGGAATCCACAGTGGCGATAAGATCGGTGTAATCGGGGTCAACGGTACAGGAAAGACTACATTATTAAAGATCATTGCCAAGATCAACGAGCCAGACAAAGGACAGATTATCTGTGGAAATGGAATCCGTGTATCTTATCTTCCACAGAATCCAGAATTTCCGAAGAAACAAAGCATTCTTGAATATGTGATGGATGGAAAAGAACATCAGGACTGGAAGACAGAGAGTGAAGCAAAAACGATCCTTACAAAACTTGGAATCTATGATTTTGATGAAGGATGTGATCATTTATCTGGAGGCCAGAAGAAGAGAGTTGCGCTCGCAAGAACTTTAGTAGATCCAACCGAAGTACTGATCCTTGACGAGCCAACCAACCACTTAGATAACGATATGGTTCTATGGCTGGAAGAATTCTTAAACAGCTTTAGAGGTGTATTGATCATGGTAACTCATGACCGTTATTTCTTAGATCGTGTAACGAATAAGATCGTAGAGATCGACAAAGGAAAGCTTTACGAATACGATACCAACTATTCTGGATTCGTAGAGTTAAAAGTCCAGCGCGAAGAGATGGAACTAGCGACAGAACGTAAGCGCCAGAGTTTACTCCGCGTGGAAATGGAATGGATGAAACAGGGAATCAAAGCGAGAGGAACGAGACAGAGAGCCAGAACGGAACGTTTTGAAGAACTTAAGAATGCCAAAGGTCCATCCATGCAGCAAAATGTTGAGATGGATTCGATCAGCAGCCGTCTTGGAAAGACAACGATCGAGTTAGAACACATTTCCAAAGGATTTGGTGACAAACATCTGATCAATGATTTCTCTTACATCGTATTAAGAGATGACAGGATTGGATTTATCGGACCAAATGGCTGTGGAAAATCAACTTTGATGAAGATGATCATGGGAATCTTAAAGCCGGACGAAGGAAACATTACGATCGGTGACACCGTAAAGATCGGGTATTTTGCACAGGAAAATGAAGATATGACAGGAGATATCCGTGTCATTGATTATATCAGAAATGTCGCAGAATACATCCAGACAACAAAAGGGCAGGCAAGTGCATCCCAGATGCTAGACCGTTTCCTGTTCCCACCAGAACTTCAATACACACCGCTTGATAAACTTTCTGGAGGAGAACAGAGACGGCTCTACTTATTAAAAGTATTGATGGAAGCACCAAATGTTCTGATCCTCGATGAGCCGACCAACGACCTTGACATCCAGACATTAACGATCTTAGAAGATTATCTGGATACGTTCGCAGGAATCGTGATCACAGTATCTCATGACCGATATTTTCTTGATCGTATTGTAAACAGGATCTTTGCGTTTGAAGAAGGTGGACATTTAAAACAGTACGAAGGCGGTTATACGGATTATCTGGAGAAAGTAAAGCCAATTGCGAAACAAGAGAAAAGTAAACCAGAGAAAAAAGAAAATAATGGAAAGAAATTCCAGAAAGAACATCAAAAGAAGCTCAAGTTTACATACAAAGAACAAAAAGAATTTGAAACGATCGATGATGATATCGCGAAACTGGAGGAAAAAATAGAACAGTTAGATGAAGAGATCATGGAAAATGCAACGAATTCTGGTAAATTAGCAGAGCTTACGCAGCAAAAAGAAAAGACAGAAGAAGCTTTGAATGAAAAGATGGACCGTTGGGTATATTTAAATGATCTGGCAGAACAGATAGCGAATCAATAACAATAAAAGAGGATTGACTCACAAATATCATATGAGTCAATCCTCTTATTATGTTAAGCTTCTTTTTCTAACTTAATATTCTTCTTATACAATCGATAATCCACCCAGTTTCCGATCAAAAATTGAACTGTAGCAAAAAACGGAACTCCAAGGAACATTCCAAGTGGACCGAAATAAGCGCCACCGACAGTGATGGAAAATAAAATCAGTAGTGGACGAACTCCGGTAGATTCTCCAAGGATCTTAGGTCCAAGGATCAGACCGTCAAACTGCTGCAGGACAAAAACCATGATAATAAAGATCAGGCACTTCGTCGGGCTTACGATAAAAAGAATAAAAGCACCGGGAACTGCACCAATGATCGGTCCAAAATAAGGAATCATATTTGTGACGCCGATAATAACACTGATCAATACAGTATAAGGAAGTTTTAAAATAGTCATCGCAACAAAAGCCAGTAAGCCAATGATCAGAGAATCAATGGATTTTCCGATAATAAAACCAGAAAAAATATTATGACAATCTTTTAAAGTGCGAAGTACACGATAAGAGAAATTTTCATTAAAGATTGCAAGAACCAATCGTTTTCCAGCATTTTTTAAAATAAATTTATCGATTGTCATATAAATAGAAACAATAAATGCGATAAACAGGTTAAATAATCCCTTGGCAAAAGACATGGAAGCCTCATAAAGCATAGGGACGATATTGGTCAGAAGATTGTTGGTCAGTTCGAAAAGCTTTGGTAATGTCTTTGTCTCGATCATATCGGCAATCTGACCAGGAAACATATCTGTGCTGTTCTCACGATAATGTTCAAAAATCGACATTATCGATTTATAAATATCGGGAATCATCAGGGATAGTTCACGAATACTGTCATATAACTGTGGAATGATAAATCGAAGACATACAATGATAAAACCAACCATGACAAGATAACTGATCAAAATGGCGAGTCCACGCTGTGTACTGGCAGATTTCTTCTTTAAAAGTTTTATTGATACATTTCTTTGAAAGAAAGCTACAACAGGGTTTAAAATATAGGCAATCAGAAATCCCATAAAAAATGGAAATAAGATTTCCCATAATTGAGAGATCAGTTTGCTTGTATTAGACCATTGTGTTATAAAGCGGAAGATCACACATCCGATCAGGATAACAGCAATGGTATAGATAGAAATCGTAAAATACTTTTTATTCGATTCGAATTTGTGGTTGCTTGGCATTTGAGACTCCTCTTAGAATGATAGTTAATCAGTAATATCATCTATTATAGACGTTTCCAAGATCAGTTACAAGACAATATAAGATTTCAATAAAAGAAAAACACCATCCCCGGCTACAAAATCAACCAAAAACAGTGCTTTAGTACGCGATGAGGGGTTCGAACCTACGACACCCTGATTAAGAGTCAGGTGCTCTACCAACTGAGCTAATCACGCTTAAATTATGTTGTTTTTACTGCGCTTCCTTAACGCAAGATTTATTATATACGAATGTTTTAAGAAATGCAAGCATTATTTTTAATTTTTTTTATTTTTTTTTACAAAAAATTTAAAGAAAGTTAATAACGGTACAAAAAAAGCCCGAAATATGGTATTCTAGAGACTGGAAAGGGGATAAAATTTCATGGATAAAATAGCGGTCGCACAGACAACATCTTCCGGAAACTGGAGAGAAAATATAGAAAAAGCAAAACAATATATAAAGAAAGCAACAGAAGAAGAGGCAGTTATGATCATTTTTCCAGAATATTTCATGAATTATTATCCGGATGCTGAACACAACTATACAAAAAAGGCACAAAGCTTGCATGGCGAATTTGTACAGGCAATGAAGATGCTTGCAAAAGAGTTTAAGATGTGGATCATTTTTGGGATGAATGAACAGACTGTGGATGAAACAAAGAACTACAATACAATGGTAATCCTGAATGACCTGGGAGAACTTGTGTCTGATTATAAAAAGACACATTTGTTTAATGCATATAAATGGAATGAATCAATGAATACGCTTAAGGGGGATTGTTTGTTTACACCGATTAAGACACCTGCAGGTGTGATCGGACTTGGAATCTGTTATGATCTCAGATTTCCGGAACTTGCAAGATATGAAGCATTATCTGGAACTCAGGTCATGTTGTATCCAGCGGCATGGGTTAAGGGTGAAGGAAAATTTATGCAGTGGGAGACACTTCTTCGGGCAAGAGCTATTGAAAATGAGATGTATGTTTTAGGATGTTGTCATTACAGTAAGGAACATTACATGGGAAGAAGTACTGGATTTGCACCAGATGGAACCAGATTGTATTTAGGA
>OBAS01001963.1_pt1 | contig 10943 bp, 6 predicted proteins | sample 1517591 | NCBI WGS metagenome assembly OBAS01 (sample SAMN04571700, study PRJEB22368) | human gut metagenome | biome: human gut; material: stool | host: Homo sapiens | place: Luxembourg | collected 2012-10-05
ATGTAACATGTGGTATGTATATTACCGTGGCATCCGTGATTGCAACATCTTTCTGGAGAACGTATCAGACATGAGCAAAGTAGGAGATTTGACTCCTTCCATGCGGAAGAGATGGCTTGCCGAAGTGAAATTCCTGAAAGCATATTATCATTTCTGTCTGTTCAGAATGTACGGTCCTATCGTGATTGCTGATGACAATCTCCCGATTTCGGCTACTCCGGAAGTAGATAAGGTAGTGCAGTACATTGTAGATTTGCTGGACGAATGTCTGGAGGACCTTCCGAGAGTGATTTCCAATAAAGGTAGTGAGTTGGGCCGTGTGACGCAGATCGCAAACCTGACTCTGAAAGCCAGACTGCTGGTAACAGCTGCCAGTCCGTTGTTCAATGGCAATAAGGATTATGCAAACTATGTGGATAAGGATGGAGAACATTTGTTTAACTCCACCGAAGACCCGACTAAATGGGACGCCGCCATTGCCGCATGCAAAGCCGCCATTGAAGCCAGTCAGGACCCGGAATTAGGATTAGAATTATACTCCTATAAAAGCAACCTGATCCTGTCGGATGAAACCAAATGCCAGCTTAGCATTCGCAACAGCGTAACGGAAAAGTGGAATACAGAACTGATCTGGGGACTTTCTTCACGTTCGGACGCACACTTGCAAAGTCTTTGTATGACCCGTGTCGGAGCTTACCCCAACAATATGTGGGGAGGACAGGAAATGCTGAACCCTACAATGGAAGCTACGAATCTGTACTACACAAAGAACGGTGTCCCAATGGACGAAGATAAAACATGGAATTATGCCGACCGTTTCAAAGTAAAGATGCACACCAACGAGCAACCATACGAACTGGCATCTTATTATGAAACAATACAGATGAACTTTGACAGAGAACCTCGCTTCTATGCCAATATCGGTTTTGACGGTTGCACCTGGTATCAGTATAACTGTCCATCAGACAGTGAAAAAGACATCTGGACAGCGAAGAACCGCGCCGGACAAGCACAGGGAAAACTGGGGACTAACAGCTATACAACCACCGGATACTGGACCAAAAAACTGGTCAGTGTCACTTATGAAGTTACCCAGAGTGGCTATACGACCGAAAGATTCCCTTGGCCGGAAATGCGCCTTACTGACTTATACTTACTCTATGCCGAAGCGCTGAATGAGAAAGACGATGTCAACAACCGTGAACTGGCTATCAGCTACCTGGATCAGATCAGAGCACGTGCCGGTCTGAAAGGAATCAAGGAATCATGGGACACTTACTCCAAGTATCCCAACAGATACAAGACACAGGAAGGACTTCGTGAGATTATCCAGCGTGAGCGTGCTATCGAACTGATGTTCGAAGGCAGCCGTTTCTGGGATCTCCGTCGATGGAAGACAGCCAATAAGGTATTGAACGAGAAGATCCACGGATGGAACTTTGAAGGTGAAACTCCCGCAGAGTACTATTCTCAGAGAACCCTGTATACATTAAAGTTTATCGCTCCGCGTGATTATTTCTGGCCGATTCATCAGAATGACCTGGTAGTCAACCCGAAATTGGTTCAGAACCCCGGATGGTAATGTATGTCTCATTTTAAAATCAGCAGAATATGATATCACGTAAATTTACAATATGGGCTTGCGGCTTGCTTTTCGTTTTCGGTAGTTGCGCAGAAGATATGGTAAAGCCCATTGAAAACGACAAAGACGCTCCTGGCACTGTTCAGGACGTAAAAACAGAAAGCCTTCCAGGAGCTGTGAAATTCACTTATACACTTCCTTCCGATCCGGATTTGCTGTATGTGTTGGCCAAGTATACTAATAAAACAGGGAAAGTCATGGAGTTCCGTTCCTCGTTTTACACGAACTCTGTTACGGTAGAAGGTTTTGGCGATACGGATACTTATAAAGTAGAACTGTACACTGTAGACCGTAGCGAGAACCGTTCTCAGCCTCAGATAGTGGAAGTCGTTCCGCTGACTCCTCCTATCCTGTCCTGCTACGAGTCGTTATCGATGGTTTCTGACTTTGGCGGCATGACCTTCGAGATGGACAATAAGTTCAAGTCCGATCTTGCTATCTACGTCTGTACGCCCGATGAATTAGGTGATATGGTGCTGGCCGAAACATTCTACTCGGCACGTGAAGAGATCGTTTATTCCGTCAGAGGGTATGATGCAGTTCCCCGTCGTTTCGGCATCTTCCTGCAGGATAAATATGGGAATGAGACAGATACGCTGTTCACCGAGCTGACTCCGATCTACGAAAGGGAATTGGATAAGACGAAGTTCAGGGAAATGTATTTGCAGAACGATTCCCGCGTAGATTCGTACGATGGCAAGATGGAATATGTATGGAACGGAAGAATCTCCAAAGATGGTGACAGTGGTGGCGTAGGACTTCACACCGGAACAGGCACGAAAGACGGTCCGGCAGTATTTACCTTCGACCTTGGCGTACTGGCTAAACTGAGCCGCTTTGCACTGTGGGCTATTCAAGACGAGAAGCACTTCTATAACGACATGAGCCCGAGACGCTACGAAGTATGGGGATGCGCTACGGAACCTAACCCCGATGGTAGCTGGGATCAGTGGGTGAAACTATTGGATATGGAGAATGTGAAGCCTTCCGGTTCGCCTATCGGTATCCTGACGGAAGATGATATCGAAGCCGCGAAAATAGGAGATCAGGCAAATGTTCCTCTGGATATGCCGCGTGTACGCTATATCCGTATCAAATGTCTGAAGAATTGGTCTAACAATTACAACATCTGTTTCACGGAACTCACCTTCTGGGGGAATGATAACGAAGAATAATTCAATGAGTGTTAACCGACTGATTAAAGCAGAAAGAATATGAAACAAATTATCAAACATACGCCCTATCTGATGTCACTACTGATGCTGTTGGGGATTACATCTTGCACAAAGATGGACGAATATCTGAAATATACGGATGGAAAGGAAATTCTTTATACGGGTATTCCTGATTCTATCGCCATGTACTCCGGCTACAACCGGGTGGTCTTCCGCGGAGTACTGGCATCCGACCCTAAAATAGCCAAGATAAAGATATACTGGAACTTGAAACAGGACTCTCTGGAACAGGATATCCAGAGAGAAGGGAATGATAATGTGCTGATTATACCGATTCCTCTGGAAGAAGGGACCTATAATTTCGAAATGCATACCTATGATAAAGACGGATTGCATCCTTCGGTTCCTTTCAACCTTACCGGAACGTCATATGGTGACTCCTACAAAGACGGACTGGTCAACCGCTTGGTGAAGAAGGTAGAAAAGATAGAAGATGATGTAACGATCGACTGGTCGCCGGCAGAACCGACAGCTCTTTATACGATGGTGCATTACACTGATAATTCGGGAAAAGTACAGGAACTGAAGATCGAAAACAGCGAAGAAGAAACCGTCCTAAAGGACTACAAGAGTATGACCAAGTTTGATGTGCAGACTTACTTCCTGCCGGATGAAATGTCAATTGATACCTTTAAAACGGCAGTTGTCTCTTACGGAGTCAGTGAAGACATTACCGACTTGTATCTGGAGAACTACAAACGTCCGTTTGAAGGAAGGGATAAGAATGCGGATAATAAATGGGGAATACTCGTTGACTGGGACTTCACTCCCAATATCCTGAATCAGAGTAATGGAAAAGGCGGTTGGTCCGAAGACTGGGGCAATTATTCCATCCATCTGGAATCGAAAGACTGGGATGGAGAAGGAATCACGAATGGTAAGGTTTATCAAAGTTTTGAACTTCCGGCTGGAAATTATCAATTGGAGTGTGAACTCGAAGGGGGCAGTAACGGAATGAACGGATATCTGGCAGCCAGCCGCGGCAGTGTATTGCCGGACATTGACCGATTGAAAGAAGAAGCATTGGGATATAGCCAGTACGGTGACTCCAATATGGGAGGAAAGCATACCCTGACCTTCTCTTTGGCGGAACCTGCTACTGTTTCGGTAGGCTGGGTAGTCACCTTCGGATCGTCTACCTGGATGAAAGTGCTCTATATCAAGCTGATGAACATAGCGGATATAGCCGAATAATCCGGTTTTCATAAGCGCTCGGAATAGTGGATATACACCATATATGCCCTGCATGCAGGGCATATAGATCCAACGCGCAGGACATATATACGCTACGAGTTGGACATATAGATCCAACAACCAGGATATATATGCGCTGCAAACGACATAATTACGATAAGAAAATAAATAATAATACTATAATCAATAATGTGTATGAAGTTTATAAAGAAAAAAGGTAAATCGCTGGGTATCGGACTTGCAATGGTTGGTTCATTGTTGGTGTCTTCTTTGCAAGCAGGCCCCGTTTATCTGCATAGTGGTGAATCGATTGTTTCCTGGAAGTTAAAGCCGGAGGCGGAAGTCGGAACAAATGTTCCGGCTCTGCTGAACGCAGGTTATGACACATCATCATGGGTGGACGCTGTTGTACCGGGCACTGCTTTTACTTCTTACGTAACGGCAGGATTGGAAAAGGACCCTAACTTTGGGGATAACATTCACAACGTAGACCGTGCAAAGTATGATCGCAGTTTCTGGTATCGTACAGAGTTTAAAGTGCCTGCCGACTTTGATAAAGCGCTGACATGGCTCAACTTTAACGGAGTGAACCGTAAAGCGGAAATCTATCTGAACGGACACTTGCTGGGGATACTCGATGGATTTATGCACAGAGGACGTTTCAATATCACGGAAATAGTGAAGAAAGATCAGCCGAACGTACTGGCAGTATTGGTTCACATGCCGCAAACCCCGTTGGCAAACTACGGCAGTCCTACTTACTTGTCGAGTGGTGGCTGGGACTGGATGCCTTATGTGCCGGGACTGAATATGGGTATCACGGATAAGGTTTATCTCAGCAACACCGGTACGGCAACGATCATCGATCCTTGGATTCGTACAGACTTACCGTTACCCAGCCGCACACGCGCTGATCTGTCGGTGGCACTGGAAGTGAAAAACAGTTCTGACAAACCATCTAAAGTTGTGGTGAACGGTACGATCACCCCCGGTGATGTGAAGTTCACTAGAGAAGTAGACATTAATCCGGGGGCGACTTCGGAAGTGAAGTTCGACAAACGGTATTATCCGCAACTGGTGATCAACTCGCCGAAACTGTGGTGGCCCAACGGATATGGTGAGCCCAACCTGTATACCTGTAAACTGGAAGTATCCGTAGATGGGAAAGTCTCCGAAACTAAAGACGTCACCTTCGGTATCAAAGAATATAGCTATGACACAAACAACAACACCCTGCATCTGCACATCAACGGTGTACCTGTATTTGTGAAAGGAGCTAACTGGGGAATGTCGGAATACATGCTGAGATGTCGTGGTGAAGAGTATGACACCAAGCTACGTTTCCATCACGAAATGAATTTCAACATGATTCGTAACTGGCTTGGCTCTACTACCGATGACGAGTTTTACGAAATGTGTGATAAATATGGTCTGATGGTATGGGATGACTTCTGGATTAACTCTAATCCCAATCTTCCTTACGACTTGAATGCATTCAATAACAATATGATAGAGAAAATCAAGCGTGTCCGTAATCATCCGTCTCTGGCCGTATGGTGTGGTGATAATGAGTCGAACCCGCAGCCCCCGCTGGAAGGCTGGATGGCAGAGAATATCAAAACCTTTGATGGTGGCGACCGTTATTTCCAACCGAACTCACATGCCGGCAACCTGACAGGTAGCGGTCCTTGGGGAGCATTCGACCCTCGATTCTATTTCACTGAATATCCTGACGGACTGGAAGGTGATCCGGAACGTGGCTGGGGATTCCGTACGGAAATAGGTACGGCTGTAGTTCCTACTTTCGAAAGTTTATGCCGGAGAAAGATTGGTGGCCCCGTAATAAGATGTGGGATTTGCACTACTTCGGTCAGTCTGCTTTCAATGCCGCACCGGACAGATATGACGCTTCTCTTGCCAAAGGTTTTGGCGCCCCCTCTGGAATCGAGGACTATTGCCGTAAAGCGCAGCTTATCAATATCGAATCGAACAAAGCTATGTATGAAGGCTGGCTGGACCGTATGTGGGACGACGCTTCCGGTATCATGACCTGGATGGGGCAATCGGCTTACCCCTCTATGGTATGGCAGACTTATGATTACTATTATGATCTTACAGGCGCTTACTGGGGAACGAAGTCCGCGTGCGAACCGTTGCATATCCTCTGGAATCCGGTGACGGACGCAGTGAAGGTGGCCAATACTACCGCAGAAAACTATCAGGATTTGAAAGCGGAAGTGACAGTTTACAATATGGACGGAAAAGCGGTTCCGGCTTATAGCAAATCCTCTGTCGTTCATTCAGCGTCCAATAGCACGCTGGAGTGTTTTACCATCGACTTTAATAAGGAAAGACCGAACCTGGGATTGAATCAGAAAGTAGTTGTTTCCTCTACTTCCGAAGGCGACCCGTCAATGGCTGTGGATGGAAAGAAAGATACCCGTTGGTCAAGTGCCTACCGTGATAACGAGTGGATATATGTTGATTTGGGCAAGGTACAGCCCGTTGGCGGTGTCCGTCTTGACTGGGAAGCATCTTATGGAAAGGAATACAAGATTCAGGTATCGAATGACGCTCAGCAGTGGGAAGAGGCTTACAGCACGAAAAATGGAATCGGTGGTGTGGAGCTGATCACTTTCCCTGAAAAGGATGCACGTTATGTACGTATGTTCGGGTTCAAGAGAGGCTGGTGGTACGGATATTCTCTGGAGCTTCGATGTGCTGGGAGGAACCGGTAAGAGCGAAGGTTTGAGCGATGTGCATTTCATCCGTCTGAAACTGACAGATAAGAACGGTAAACTGATTTCGGAAAATAACTACTGGAGAGGAAATGACCGCAGAGACTTCACTGCTCTGAACCAACTTCCAAAGGCCGAACTGAAAGTTTCTTCCAAAATGGAACAGAAGGGAGAGAAAGCGGAAATCCGTGCAACAATCGGACTGCCTAAGTCTGCCAAGAGTGTAGCTTTTGCCGTACATGTACAGGCTGTACGCACAGTTGACGGTGAACGTATTCTTCCGGCTATCATGAATGATAATTATTTTACGCTGATGCCGGGTGAAAATAAGGAGATTACTATTAACTTTGACAAGTATTTGTTGAAAGGCGGTTCGTATAAATTGCTGGTAACACCTTATAATAACTAATCATGAGTTTTTGGGGGCATTTTTTGTTCATGCAATAAGAAATGAATAGCGACAACTATAAATTAGAATAATGATGAAGAAACTATTTCTTTTATTGATAAGTGCCTTATGTGTTACAGATGGTCTGTTTGCACAGGTACTTGTCCCTTCCCAACTACCTAATCATACTCAGAAATTATTAATGAAAAGAGGTTATGGCATGTTTATCCATTTCGGTGTAAATACATTTTCTGATGATGAATGGTCGGATGGCACTATTCCTGCCACTGCCTATAATCCGGCTGACTTGGATTGCGATCAATGGGTAAGAGTTGCCCGTGATGCCGGCTTTCGTTATGTTTTGCTGGTTACGAAGCACCACGATGGCTTTTGCCTTTGGGATAGCAAGTATACGGATTATGATGTTGCCTCTTCTCGGGTGAAGACGGATGTAGTGGATGAAGTCTCCAAAGCATGCAAAAAGTATGGGTTGCAGTTTGGCATTTATTATTCTCTTTGGGATAGACACGAACCGTCTTACAAAGATAAAGACTTTACTAAATACATTCAATTCATGACTAATCAGTTGACGGAACTGCTTTCCAATTATGGCCAGGTTTGCGAGCTTTGGTTTGACGGAGGTTGGGATAAAGAAGGAAAAGATTGGCATATTCCCGAGATTTATGAATTAGTGAAGAGATTACAGCCCGATTGCGCGGTGGGAGTGAATAATGCGATAGTGGACAAAGAAGATTCAAAAGACTTTATATTGCCGGACTCGATGGTGGTGGATAATCGCTATTATATGCAATATTTCCCCACTGACTTCCGATTAAGAGATCCGAAAATAGCTCATAAGAAGGATAAAAAACAGTATTTGTATCAGGGAGAATCCTATTATCTGCCCTTCGAACATACCATTTGCCTGAGTAACTCATGGAATTGGTTTCAAAAAGCCACCCCGAGACCAGTACGTGATCTGGACGAATTAGAAGAGCTTTTTTATTGGTGTACGGACAATGATAATACGTTGGTGATTAATGTCCCTCCCGATAGTACCGGGCGTATAAGGGAATATGAAGCTAATGCGGTCATTGAATTGGGAAGACGGTTGGGTATTCGTAGAAATAAACCTTTTCCTAAGAATGGAAAATGTATTTCGCTGGAAGCTAAAGTACAAGCAAGCTCTGTCTATCAGAATAATGTTGGGGAATATGGTCCGCAATGGGCAGTAGATGGTGGAATGCAGACGCGATGGGCATCTTCTGATACGTTGCCTCAGTTGGTTGTTCATTTGGATGAATCGGAGATGTTTAATAAAGTATCTATCTTTGAATATTGTGAAACAAGAACCTCGGATGATGGTATTTCTACTATTCGTTATAATCGCATTCAATCCTATCAGATTGATATTTGGAAGCAAGGACAATGGCTCACTGTCTATATGTCAGACCAACCGATGAGAGATTGTAAAGTGATACGCTTTCCACAATATTATCAAACCTCAAAGATCAGGCTGAAAGTGCTGAAAGCTATAGCGCCTCCTTCCTTATATGAGTTTAACGTACTGTCTATGCCGGATGGTAAATACATTTCTGGAAAATAACTAAGAGTTAACTTTTAAAATAGTTACGTATATGATTCTAAAAAACATGATTTGTGTTGCAGGGTTTTGCTTGATTACCCTTTCGGGGCAGGCAGCCGGAAAACCGGAAGTGCCCCCCTATAAAGATAAAACAGTTTCCATCGAGAAGCGTGTAGATGACCTGATGGGACGGATGACACTGCGTGAAAAGGTTCTGCAATTGCAGAACCGGGGCGCAGGCCGTCTGGACGAGATAGACCGTATATTCAACGGTGAGAGTTATGGCTGTACCCACGAAATGGGTACGACTGCTGCCGAATGTGCTGCCATGTACAAAGAACTGCAACAGTACATGCTGACGAAAACAAGGCTCGGAATCCCCATTATTACTTCTGCCGAAGGCATTCAGGGAATCCTGCAAAATAATTGTACGCTGTTTCCGCACGCTTTGGCGCAGGGGAGTACCTTCAATCCTGCTCTGATCCAGCGCATGACCGAAGCTGCGGGAGAGGAAGCCAAAGTAATTGGCATCCATCAGATTCTCTCGCCCGTACTGGACATTGCCCGTGAACTTCGCTGGGGACGTGTAGAAGAGACCTTTGGTGAAGACCCTTACCTTATTTCCGAAATGGGTATCGCCTTTATCAATGGGTATCAGAAAAACCGCATCACCTGTATGCCGAAGCATTTTGTTGCGCACGGCACTCCTTCCGGCGGATTGAACTGTGCGCAGGTCAGCGGTGGTGAACGGGAACTGAGAAGTTTGTATCTCTATCCGTTCCGTCGTGTCATCAAGGAAACGAATCCGTTGGCATTGATGACTTGTTATAGTGCTTATGATGGAGTAGCCATCACAGGTTCTCCTTATTACATGACAGATATTCTTCGTGGTGAACTCGGTTTCAAGGGGTATGTTTATTCCGACTGGGGATCGGTGGACCGCCTTAAAACCTTTCATGCTATCACGCCCGAAACCGATGAGGCCGGACGCCTGGCATTGGAAGCCGGGGTAGACTTGAACATCGACTCTGCTTATGATAACTTCGAACGGATGGTACAGGAAGGTCGTCTGGATATAAAATACATTGACCTTGCCGTTCGCCGTATCCTGACGGTTAAGTTTCAGTTGGGGCTGTTTGATGCGCCTTATGGCGATCCAAAAGCAGTGAGTAAAGTTGTCCGCAGTGCGGAGAAAGTAGCTTTGGCTAAGGAAATAGCTGACGAGAGCGCTATTCTGCTTGAGAATAAGAATCAGATTCTTCCTTTGGATTTGGCTAAGTATAAGTCAATAGCCGTAGTAGGTCCGAACAGCAATCAGACGATATACGGAGATTATGCCTGGACTACCAGAGATACCAAAGAAGGTGTCACTTTGCTTCAGGGATTAAAAGAGGTATTAGGAAATAAAGTAACGGTTCGCCATGCCGAAGGATGTGACTGGTGGAGTAGTAAAAAGGATAAGATAGCGGAAGCGGTGGAAGCCGTTCGCGGCAGTGATCTGGCAATCGTTGCCGTCGGAACACGCAGTACCTATCTGGGCAGAAGTCCGAAATATTCCACTACCGGAGAAGGGTTCGACCTCTCTTCGCTGGAACTTCCCGGAGTACAGGAAGAACTGTTGCAGGAAATCAAGAAAACCGGAAAACCGATGGTTGTCGTATTGATAGCCGGCAAACCATTGGCTATGCCTTGGGTAAAAGAGAATGCCGACGCACTGTTGGTACAATGGTACGGCGGCGAACAGCAGGGACGTTCGTTGGCTGATATCCTCGTAGGGAAGGTCAATCCGTCGGGACGACTGAATGTATCTTTCCCGCGTAGTACAGGCAATACTCCTTGCTTCTACAATCATTTTATCACAGATCGTAATGAACCGTTCGACCAGCCGGGCAGTCCCGAAGAACCGAAAGGACATTATATCTTTGACGCCCCCGACCCGTTATGGAGCTTTGGCAGCGGACAGAGTTACACTACTTTTGAATATGTGGATTGCGCGTTGAGTGATTCTGTATTGACCGACAAGGATCAACTGACGGTAACGGTAAAAGTGAAAAACACCGGCAAGATGGATGGCAAAGAGGTAGTGCAACTGTATGTACGCGACCGCTTCAGTTCCGTGGCTACTCCTATCCGCCAGCTGAAAGCATTCAGGAAAGACCTG
>OBAS01001969.1_pt1 | contig 10923 bp, 7 predicted proteins | sample 1517591 | NCBI WGS metagenome assembly OBAS01 (sample SAMN04571700, study PRJEB22368) | human gut metagenome | biome: human gut; material: stool | host: Homo sapiens | place: Luxembourg | collected 2012-10-05
GTGGCTACCGATGACGAACGTATTGAAGCTGCCGTAAAAGCATTCGGAGGAAAAGTTGTCATGACTTCCATTGATCATAAAAGTGGTACCGACCGCTGCTATGAGGCGTGCACAAAGATCGGGGGCGACTTTGATGTGGTAGTCAATATACAGGGGGACGAACCTTTCATCCAGCCTTCCCAGCTGAATGCTGTAAAGGCTTGTTTCGAAGACCCTACCACGCAGATTGCTACGTTGGTGAAGCCTTTCACAGCCGATGAACCGTTTGCCGTACTGGAGAATGTCAACTCCCCGAAAGTGGTGCTCAACAAGAATTGGAACGCACTTTATTTCAGCCGTTCCATCATACCTTTTCAGCGCAATGCCGATAAGGAAGACTGGCTGAAGGGACATACCTATTACAAACATATCGGTCTGTACGCTTATCGCACGGAAGTATTGAAGGAGATCACCGCTCTACCGCAATCCTCTCTGGAGTTGGCAGAATCACTCGAACAGTTGCGCTGGCTGGAGAATGGATATAAAATAAAGGTAGGCATCAGTGACGTGGAAACGATCGGTATCGACACACCGCAGGATCTGGAACATGCAGAAGAATTTTTGAAGAACAGAAGCTGATTTATGGATCGTACGATACAACCTGAAATACAAGCCCTGAAAAATTTCCATATCCTTTCTCCCGTCCGGACTACTTTGCCGAACGGTGTCCCGTTGACGGTTGTCAATGCCGGAGGTGGTCCGTATGGATATTCTTTTTGCCGGAGGGCGCTGGCAACAGTCGCAGAAGTTGCAGGCGCTGTTTACAAACCGGATGCTACGCGAAGGCACGCAGAAGTATACGGCGGCAACCATTGCAGAGAAACTGGATTATTATGGTTCATGGCTCGAACTGTCCAGTTCGTCGGAGTATGCTTATATCACTGTCTACTCGTTGAACAAGTATCTGGCAAAAACGCTGGAAGTCGTGGAATCCATGATTAAGGAACCTGTGTTTCCGGAGAAAGAACTGCATACCATCCTGGATACGAATATCCAGCAATATCTGGTCAATACTTCTAAAGTAGACTTCCTTGCACACCGTGGCCTGTTACAGGCGCTTTACGGGACACAGCATCCATGTGGGCAAATTGTAGTGGAGGAGGATTATCATGCCATTACACCGGAAGTACTCCGTGACTTCTACGGACGGCATTATCATTCGGGCAACTGTTCCATTTTCCTGTCGGGTAAGGTGACGGAAGATATCATCCGCCGGGTGACCGGTGCTTTCGGGACTCCTTTCGGACAATATCAGCTGAAAGCATCAAAACCGATATTTTCATTCGTTGCCGTTCCCGAAAAACGAATATTCATAGAGCGTGAAGACGCTTTGCAAAGTGCGGTGAAGATGGGATGTACCACCATTACCCGTCAGAATCCTGACTATCTGAAATTACGCGTACTGATGACGCTGTTCGGAGGATACTTTGGCAGCCGTCTGATGTCTAATATCCGTGAAGAGAAAGGATATACTTATGGGATTTCTGCCGGAATTATGTTCTATCCGGATAGTGGTTTGCTGGGAATCTCGACCGAAACGGATAATGAATACGTGGAACCGCTGATACAGGAAGTATATAATGAGATAGACAAACTACACCGGGAGCCTGTTCCTATGGAAGAACTGACGATGGTGCGCAACTATATGCTGGGCGAAATGTGCCGGAGCTACGAATCGCCTTTCTCGCTGGCGGATGCGTGGATTTTTATTGCTACTTCGGGGCTGGATGACCAGTATTTCTCCCGTTCTTTGCAGGCTGTAAATGAGGTGACACCTCAGGAAATACAGGAATTGGCACAGCGCTATTTGTGCAAAGAGACATTAAAAGAGGTCATTGCTGGTAAAAAGTTGTCATAATTTGCTTTCCGGTATGGCACTTTTTGGGAGAGAAGTTGTATCTTTGTCCAAACTGTAATTTTAATGAGTAACGAGTAAAACTAATGAGGAAATATCTATATACTACACTTTTTTTGACTCTTCTTGCACAGGGAGGAGTGATGGCACAAGATAACAATACCAGCAAAGGTGGGTTCTTCGGAAAGTTGAAAGACACATTCTCTACAGAAATAAAAATCGGAAATTATACTTTCAAAGATGGTAGCGTCTATACAGGAGAGATGAAAGGACGCAAACCGAACGGAAAAGGGAAAACGGTCTTTAAAAATGGGGATGTCTACGAAGGGGAATATATCAAAGGAAAACGTGAAGGCTACGGAATCTATTCTTTTCCGGATGGAGAGAAGTACGAAGGTCAGTGGTTCCAGGATCAGCAACACGGAAAAGGAATCTATTATTTTATGAATAATAACCGTTATGACGGTATGTGGTTCCAGGATTATCAGCATGGTGCAGGAACGATGTATTATCATAATGGCGACTTATACGTGGGCAACTGGGCGAACGACAAGCGTGAGGGCGAAGGTACTTATACGTGGGCGAATGGTGCTAAATACAGCGGTCACTGGAAGAATGACAAGAAGAACGGCAAAGGCACCATGAACTGGGACGATGGCTGCAAGTACGACGGTGACTGGAAAGATGATGTACGTCACGGAAAAGGCGTATTCGAATATACTAACGGAGATAAGTACGATGGTGACTGGGCAGATGACATCCAGCACGGAAAAGGTACTTATTTTTTCCATACGGGAGATCGCTACGAAGGTTCTTATCTTTTGGGAGAACGTACCGGAGAAGGCGTTTACTATCATGCCAATGGAGATAAATATGTAGGAAATTTCAAAGACGGTATGCAGGATGGAAAAGGTACCTTCACGTGGGCAAACGGTGCTGTATATGAAGGTGACTGGAAAAACAATAAACGCGAAGGCAAAGGTATCTATAAATGGAGTAACGGGGATGTTTACGAAGGAGACTGGAAAAATAATCGTCCTCACGGTCAGGGCTCTCTGAAAACCGTTGCCGGTATGCAATATAAAGGTGGTTTCGTAGACGGACTGGAAGACGGACAAGGCGTTCAGATCGACAAAGACGGTAACCGCTTCGAAGGCTTCTTCAAACAAGGAAAGAAAGATGGCCCTTTTGTGGAAACAGATAAAGACGGAAAGGTGATCAAAAAAGGAACCTATAAAATGGGAAGACTTCTTTAAAAGAAAGAATTATAGATAAATAAGAAAGCCGGCTAAATTCAAGTTTAGCCGGCTTTCTTTATCTTATCCTTTACTCATCATTCTTCATTTAGATGATATATTGTGAACTGATGGACTCGTTATTCATTACCCGCTTGATTGTTTCTGCAAACATATCAGCGATGCTCAGTTGTTTCACTTTCGCGCATTTCTTAGCGTAAGGGATACTGTCTGTAAATACCATTTCAGTCAATCCGGATTCCTGCACACGGAAAGAAGCAGGGTCAGACATTACACAGTGGCTGGCAATAGCGCGTACGGATTTGGCTCCGGCTTCCATCATGATATTGGCAGCTTTGGTGATGGTGCCTGCTGTATCTACGATGTCATCGATCAATACTACGTTTTTGTCTTTCACATCACCGATGATTTGCATGGAAGCTACTTCATTGGCTTTTTCACGTGACTTGTTGCAGAGTACCAAAGGTACACCAAGGTATTTGGAGAAAGTGCTGGCGCGTTTTGAACCACCTACGTCCGGTGTAGCAATCACCAGGTCTTCCAGTTTCAATGACTGGATATAGGGGAGGAATACGGCTGATGCATACAGGTGATCTACGGGGATATTGAAGAATCCCTGAATCTGGTCTGCATGCCATGGTAATCAGTCGGTCGATACCTGCTACTGAAAGCAGGTCGGCTACCAATTTAGCTCCGATAGATACACGAGGTTTGTCTTTTCTGTCCTGACGTGCCCATCCGAAATAGGGGATAACAGCTACGACGCTCTTTGCAGATGCACGTTTGGCGGCGTCGATCATCAGGAGAAGTTCCATTAAGTTGTCTGAGTTAGGGAAAGTAGACTGCACAAGGAATACATGTGCGCCACGAATTGATTCTTCGTAAGAAACGGCAAACTCACCATCTGCAAAGTGGGTGATGTTCATGTTTCCCAGAGGACAATTGAGACTTGCGCAGATTTTCTCTGCAAGATATCTCGAGTTAGTTCCCGAGAATACCATAAAGGGTGCTTTTTCGCTCATTTTGTATTTGTTAATTTGCCTGCAAAGGTAGGAATTTCTCTTATTATTTAGAAAGACTTATTGTAGAAAAAATAATTTTCTCTCCAACTTATCGGAAATATTTGTAGATTTGCAAGTAAGAACGAAGAACTGAGAATGAAGAATGAAGAATTATGGACGAAAAACAGAAAATGAAGAGCGAAGAATGAAAGATAGTTATCGCCTGTCTTTTTATTCTCCATTTTCCATTTTCCATTCTCCATTATATATAATAGGAGTATTGTTGCTTTCCTCCCTTTTTTCGTGTACCGACATGGTGCCCACAAAAGAAGTGAGGCTTATCGACTCGCTGAATGGAAAAGCGTATGCTTACCGTAATCTGGACTCTTCCTACAAATACGCCTATAAAGCATATCGGCAAGTAAACCTGTATAAGTCGGGGAAAGCGGAAGCTTCCAATAATCTGGGGTTCTGTGCTTTCATGAATATGGATTTCGACCGTGCCGAGGCGTATCATAAAGAGGTATACAAACTGACTAAAAATGAGCTTGAGCTGTTGATTGCAGACATCGGACTGATGAAAATCTGCCAGCGGACAGCGCTCAACAAAGAATTTTATGATTACCGGAACAGTGCCCTCCGACGGATGAAGCGTATCCGTGAAGAGAGCGACCTCTTTGCCGACCGTCACGAAGCGCTTCGGCTGGATTACGCATTTACCGAATTTTTTCTCGTTTCCTCCATTTACTATTACTATCTCCAGCAACGGCAGGAAGCGATAACCTCTATCGATAATATTCAGGAAGACGAAGCGTTGAGCGATACCAATCAGCTTCTTTATTATCATTATCTCAAAGGATCGGCTTCTTTGGTCGCAGCGAATACTCCGGAAGAACGGAAACTCCGCGAGTTTGACGAACTTTATTTCACTTGGCGGACAGCCGTGAAGAGCAAGCATCCGTATTTTGAGGGGAATGGAATGCAGGGACTTGCCAATCTGATGGCATCCCCGTCTAATTTTGAGTTTTTCAAGACAAGGCGTACACATGCGTTGGATCAGTTTGATTTTCCGGTAGATTCTTTGTTCCCTTTGCGTTTGGCCCAACTGGCACTGGAGAAATTTCGCGAATATAATGACTTGTATCAGATTGCCGGAGCTTATGTATCTATCGGCAAATACCTGAATGCGCATGGACGTTATCAGGAAGCTTTGGATACATTATCAAAAGCATTGAACTGCGTAAACCATCATCACATGCTTTATTATCATAATGAAGTGGATACGCTTGATAAATTATATACGTTTGCCGAGGGAGATACTACTTATACCGGAGTTCCATGGATTGGACAGGAGAAGGTGAAGACCGTTCCCGAATGGATCTCACGGATAAGGGAGCAGTTAAGCGTTTCATATGCCGGGCTGGGGATGAAGGATGCTTCTGATTATAACCGGAATATCTATCTGGATATTTTGAACTTTACCCGTCAGGATAAGGAGTTGGAAAGCCGTTATTTGTCTTTGGAAGCAGGTTCGCGACAGATGACGGTCGTTCTTTTTCTGGTTATTGTCGGCTTGGTACTGGTGATTATCCTTTGGTGGTTCTTCAACAAACGTTCCAAAATCAGGAATCAGGTGGATGTGGAGCGTCTGCAACGGATTCTCTCTCTTTGTCGGGATATCACTTCTTCCATACCGATGAACGTACCTCTGATTCAGCAAGGCATTGACCAGTTGTTCGGGAAAGGACGTCTGACGCTGGAAATTCCGGAAGAAGGAAAAGCTGCACTGGTACCTTCTTCCCATCGACTGAACCGGGACGAGAAGGCATTGGTGCATGTAGTGGAACCTTATATCGTATGGGCTGCTGAAAATGAACAAATGGTGGCTACGTTGAGCGACGAGCGAAATCAGCTGGAGAAACAGCGGTATATCTACGAGCAGCATATTGCAGGAAACAAATGTCAGAATCTGATAAAGAAGGCTTGTATGGCCATCGTCAACGGGATTAATCCTTATATCGACCGGATTCTGAACGAAGTACATAAGTTGACGGAAAAAGGATATATTGATGACACCAAGATAAAGAAAGAGAAGTACCAGTACATTGATGAACTGGTGACTACCATCAACGAATATAATGATATTCTGGCACTTTGGATCAAGATGAAGCAAGGTACGCTTAGTCTGAACATCGAGACATTCAGTCTGAATGAATTGTTTGATTTGCTGGGAAAAGGACGGCGTGCTTTTGAAATGAAAAAGCAAAAGCTGGAAATCGAACCGACCACCCTGATGGTAAAGGCCGATCGTGCATTGACCTTGTTTATGATTAATACACTGGCTGAAAATGCCCGTAAGTATACGCCTGAGGGGGGAACGGTTAAAGTATATGCGCATGCTACCGATGCGTATGTGGAAATCTCCGTAGAAGATAATGGGAGAGGACTTTCAGCAGAAGATATCGCGCATATCATTGGTGAAAAGGTATATGATTCGCGTGCTATCGGCATGAAAGACGCGGCAGATCCGGAAGAACTGAAAGAGAATAAGGGAAGCGGTTTTGGCTTGATGAACTGCAAGGGAATCATAGAGAAATATAAGAAAACGAATGAACTGTTCCGAGTATGCGTATTCGATATAGAAAGCGAACCGGGAAAGGGAAGCCGTTTTTATTTCCGCTTGCCTTCAGGAGTACGTAAAGTGATTGGCGTGTTGCTCTGCCTGTTGCTTCCGTTGGGAATGGCTTCTTGTCTGCATGAACCCCTTCCGTCGATATTGCAGGATAGTGACTCCATTGCGATTACTACAGATTCTACTTATGAAGATCTGCTTGATGCAGCCTCTGATTATGCCAATGCCGCTTATTTTGCCAATGTGGATGAGAACTACGAAATAGCCTTGCAGTATATAGATTCGGCAATGATGTCGCTGAATGAGCATTATAAGAAATATACGCGTACCCCGAAGCCGCATCGATACATGAAACTGGTGGGAAAAGGAACCCCTGCCGAACTGTTTTGGTGGAATGAACTTTTTGATTCAGACTATCATGTGATTTTGGATATCAGAAATGAAGCGGCGGTAGCATTCCTTGCTTTGAAACAAATTGATGCCTACAGTTATAATAATTCTGCTTTTACAGATTTATATAAGGTACAGGGAGAAGACCAGACTTTGGAAGGGTATTGCAGGCAGTTGGAACGATCCAACACGAATAAGACGGTTGGTATCATCCTCTGTTTCGTCTTGCTGATCGTTTCTCTGATCGGCTATTATCTCTTGTATATGAGGAAGATGTTGCAGAACCGTCTGAACCTGGAACAGGTGCTTGAGATAAATCAGAAAGTTTTTGCCGCCTCTTTGGTCAGACCTCAGACTCAGGAGAACGAGGAAGCGCTTCAGAGAGAGGAAAATACACTTAAAGAGATTCCGCAGCGCATCGTGAATGAGGCTTTTGGCTCAGTAAATGAGTTGCTGACAATCAGCCTGATGGGCATTGCAGTTTATAACGAAACCACGCATCGGCTGGAATATGCTTCCTGTCCCGGACAGGAAATGCCGGAAATGGTGCAGCAATGTTTTGAAACAGGGGAATATCTCTCAGAACAGAATTTGCAGGCGATTCCGTTGATGGTGGAAGCCGGAGGTGAGCATCAATGTGTAGGTGTGCTTTATCTGGAACGGAGGGAAGGAACGCAACAGGAAACGGATCATCTTCTTTTTGAGCTGGTAGCACGTTATGTATCGATTGTGGTGTTCAATGCAGTGGTAAAGCTTGCTACGCAATACCGGGATATCGAGTCGGCACACGAGGAAACACGCCGTGCTTCGTGGGAAGACAGTATGCTTCATGTGCAGAACATGGTGCTTGATAACTGCCTTTCGACGATTAAACATGAGACAATTTATTATCCAAACAAGATTAAACAGATTATTGGTCGGTTGAATACGCAGAACCTTCCGGAAAAGGATGAACGGGAAGCTGTGGAAACGATTACAGAACTGATAGAATATTATAAAGGGATCTTTACGATTCTGAGTTCATGCGCTGCTCGACAGCTGGAGGAGGTTACTTTCCGCCGGAATACGATTCCGGTACAGGAGCTTTTTGATGCTGCTGGAAAATACTTCAGGAAGGTCACGAAAAATCGGACGGAAAAGGTAGAACTAATCATAGAACCGATGGACGCCAAAGTGATCGGTGACGTGAATCAGTTGCGTTTCCTGTTTGAGAATCTGATTGATGAAGCATTGGCGGTTCGTGAAGAAGGAGTGATACGCTTGCAGGCTCGTAAGGATAACGAATATATCCGTTTCCTTTTTACGGATACCAGACGCGAGAAGAGTGTGACGGAGCTGAACCAGTTGTTCTATCCGAATTTGGCACGTATGACTTCCGGTGAAAAAGGAGAATTGCGTGGAACGGAATATCTGATATGCAAGCAGATAATCCGTGACCATGATGAATTTGCGGGGCGCAGGGGATGCCGTATCAATGCCGAACCGGCAGAAGGGGGAGGATTTACGGTTTACTTCACCATCCCACGCAGATAAAGAAGAAGACACATAAAAGTTATTAGATAAATAAAATGGAAGAACAGAAGTTTAAAGTTATTATTGTAGAGGACGTAAAACTGGAATTGAAAGGCACAGAAGAAATTTTCCGTCATGAGATACCCAACGCAGAAGTGATCGGCACGGCAATGACAGAAAGCGAGTTCTGGCCGTTGATGGAAGCGCAGCTTCCCGATCTGGTTTTGCTGGATTTGGGACTGGGAGGTTCTACGACGATTGGCGTTGATATCTGCCGGAATATTTTTAAACGTTATAAGGGGGTTCGTGTATTGATCTTTACGGGGGAAATACTGAATGAAAAACTGTGGGTGGATGTGCTGAATGCAGGAGCGGATGGCATTATTCTCAAAACAGGAGAATTGCTGACCAAGACAGACGTACAAGCTGTGATGGACGGCAAGAAGTTGGTATTCAACTATCCGATTCTGGAGAAGATCGTAGATCGTTTCAAAAAGTCGGTAGCGAATGATGCCAAGCGTCAGGAAGCGGTAATCAACTATGATATTGATGAATATGACGAGCGTTTTCTTCGCCATCTGGCATTAGGCTACACCAAAGATATGATTGCCAACCTGAAAGGGATGCCATTTGGCGTGAAATCACTGGAGAAACGACAGAATGACCTGATCGGACGTCTCTTTCCGAATGGAGAACGGGTGGGAGTGAACGCGACCCGTCTGGCTGTTCGTGCATTGGAATTGCGCATTATCGATCTGGATAATCTGGAAGCTGATGAAGAGTAAATGGCGTATGCCGCATCCCGCTACGATGTTCCTGCTGCTGACAATGGCGGTGGTCTTTCTTTCGTGGATATGTGATATCTACGGACTGAAAGTAACGCTGCCGCAATCAGGGGAGGATATTCGGGTGCAAAGCCTGCTGAGCCCTGAGGGAATCCGCTGGTGGTTGCGGAATGCTATCAAGAACTTTACCGGTTTTGCTCCGCTTGGCATGGTGATTATCGCCATGTTCGGACTGGGTGTGGCCCAACATTCCGGATTTATCGATGCGTGCATCCGTCTGGGAGTGGGAAACCGGAAAGAGAAAAGAAAAGTTATCCTGTGGGTGATTGTCCTCGGATTGCTGTCGAACGTCATTGGTGACGGCGGTTATATTATTCTGCTTCCCATTGCCGCCATGCTGTTTCAGTGGGTGGGACTTCATCCGATAGCGGGGATTGTGACGGCTTACGTTTCTGTGGCCTGCGGATATAGTGCCAATATCGTACTGAGTACGATGGACCCGCTCTTGGCGCATACCACTCAGGAAGCCGCGCTCACACTGATGGGATATCAGGGAAACACGGAGCCGCTGTGCAACTACTTCTTTATGAGCGCTTCGACAGTGGTGATTACAGGGATCGTTTATTGGGTGACTCAGAAATGGCTTCTCCCGAACTTAGGAAAATATGAGGGAAGTGTGAAAGTCGAAGCCTACCGCCCTTTGTCACGGAAAGAACGTCGTGCGTTGATGGTGGCTGTCACAGTGGCAGGGATATACGTTGCCCTTATTTTGTGGCTTACTTTCTCTTCCTATGGTATCCTGCGTGGCGTTAACGGAGGTTTGATGCACTCGCCCTTCATTGCCGGTATCCTGTTTCTGCTATCTTTGGGCGCAGGCTTTACGGGGATGGCTTATGGGTTCAGTTCCGGTCGTTATCGCAGCGATAATGATGTGATTGAAGGACTTACCCAGCCGATCAAACTGCTGGGTGTGTATTTCGTTATTGCTTTCTTTGCTGCCCAGATGTTTGCCTGTTTCGAGTATTCTCATCTGGACAAGTGTCTTGCGATTATGGGAGCGGACCTGCTTTCTTCTTTTGAGCCGGCTCCTTTGTCCGCACTCATCTTGTTTATCCTGTTTACGGCATTTATCAATCTGATTATGGTATCCGCCACTTCCAAATGGGCGTTTATGTCTTTCATCTTCATCCCGATGTTTGCGCAGATGGGGATTTCGCCGGACGTCACGCAGTGTGCTTTTCGTATCGGAGACAGTTCGACGAATGCCATTACTCCTTTCTTATTCTATATGCCGCTGGTGTTGACGTATATGCGGCAATATGACAAACAGATCACATACGGATCGTTGCTGAAATATACATGGAGGTACTCCTTGTGCATTCTGGCAGCATGGACATTGCTGTTTATCGTATGGTATCTGTTGAAGATACCGATGGGGTTATAATTCACGATT
>OBAS01001980.1_pt1 | contig 10862 bp, 8 predicted proteins | sample 1517591 | NCBI WGS metagenome assembly OBAS01 (sample SAMN04571700, study PRJEB22368) | human gut metagenome | biome: human gut; material: stool | host: Homo sapiens | place: Luxembourg | collected 2012-10-05
TCCGTTATGCTATACACGTGTAGATGGCGCAGATTACATCACTTTCTCCTGGAACTCCGCTTTCTGGATTTTCAACTGGGTGTCTAATATGGTCTATCCACGTTATGATCTGATGATCGGTGACGTGCGTGCAACTCAGAAAGAGATGGAAACGACCTTTAATAATGCGCAGGAAGGTATTGAAGAAATGGCTGCCAAATTGCTGGCAAAAGATAAGAATGCCGCAATCGCTTTCCTGACTAACTATACTAATATGACCGCCCAGAGTACTTTTGATACTTGGAAGCAACTGGGCACTTTCCTGATTGTGAAGTACAACGACGGAGTAGTGAAGCGCGTGAAGGACGGACAATTTGAACGGAATTCTATCGGACAGCCTGCCGGTGTCATTCGTCCGGGATATCCGAAGGAGTTTCTGGAGGAATATGTGAAGCAGACAGGAGAGAGATATTTGGTGAAATAGTTGTCAATTATTCATTAAATAACTAGGATTTATAAACTTATTCTTTTACATTTGTGTGCTCAAGACTTGGCATATATTCAAGGATTGACAGAGAATAGAGAAATAATCATTAACCAATAAACAATAATCGAAATGGAAAATCAGGAACTTATCAAGCAGGTCACTGAGAAAGCCGAAAAATGGCTTACCCCGGCTTATGATGCCGAAACTCAGGCTGAAGTGAAACGCATGTTGGAGAACGAAGATAAAACCGAATTGATCGAAGCATTCTACAAAGATCTTGAATTTGGAACGGGTGGTTTGCGTGGTATCATGGGAGTAGGTAGCAACCGCATGAATATCTATACGGTAGGTGCTGCTACACAGGGCCTTTCCAACTATCTGAAGAAGAACTTCAAAGATCTGCCTCAGATTTCTGTAGTGGTTGGTCACGACTGTCGTAACAACAGCCGTCTGTTCGCTGAAACTTCAGCCAACATTTTCTCAGCTAATGGCATCAAAGTATATCTGTTTGATGATATGCGTCCGACTCCGGAGATGTCTTTCGCAATCCGTCACCTCGGTTGCCAGAGCGGTATTATCCTGACTGCTTCTCACAATCCGAAAGAATACAACGGTTACAAAGCATACTGGGATGATGGTGCGCAAGTACTGGCTCCGCACGATGCTGGTATCATTGATGAAGTGAATAATATCGCTTCCGCTGCTGATATCAAGTTCAAGGGTAACCCGGATCTGATTCAGATCATCGGTGAAGATATTGACAAGATTTACCTCGATATGGTGAAGACAGTTTCTATTGATCCGGAAGCTATCGCCCGTCATAAGGATATGAAGATCGTTTATACTCCGATTCACGGTACAGGTATGATGTTGATTCCGCGCGCTTTGAAGATGTGGGGATTCGAAAATGTATTTACTGTTCCCGAACAGATGATCAAAGACGGTAACTTCCCGACAGTAATATCTCCGAATCCGGAAAATGCCGAAGCGCTTTCTATGGCTGTCAATCTGGCTAAAGAAATTGATGCCGATCTTGTGATGGCTTCCGATCCGGATGCCGACCGTGTAGGTATCGCCTGCAAGGACGACAAGGGAGAATGGGTACTGATCAACGGTAACCAGACTTGTATGATGTATCTTTACTATATTCTGACTCAGTACAAACAATTGGGTAAGATCAAGGGTAATGAGTTCTGTGTGAAGACTATCGTTACTACCGAACTTATCAAGAAGATTGCTGATAAGAATAACATCGAAATGCTCGACTGCTACACCGGATTCAAGTGGATCGCACGTGAAATCCGTCTGCGTGAAGGCAAAAAGAAATATATCGGTGGTGGTGAAGAGAGCTACGGTTTCCTTGCCGAAGACTTCGTACGTGATAAAGATGCCGTATCAGCTTGCTGTCTGATTGCAGAAGTAGCTGCTTGGGCAAAAGATAACGGTAAGTCATTGTACCAGTTGTTGCTGGATATCTATGTAGAATATGGATTCTCCAAAGAATTCACAGTGAACGTAGTGAAACCGGGCAAGAGCGGTGCTGAAGAAATCAAAGCTATGATGGAAAACTTCCGTGCTAATCCTCCGAAAGAACTGGGTGGCTCCAAGGTGATCCTGAGCAAAGACTATAAGACGCTGAAACAGACAGATGCAGAAGGCAAGGTGACTGACCTTGATATGCCGGAAACATCTAATGTGCTCCAGTACTTCACTGAAGACGGAAGCAAAGTTTCAGTTCGCCCGTCGGGAACAGAACCGAAGATCAAATTCTATATGGAAGTACAAGGAGAAATGGGTTGTCGCAACTGTTTCGCTTCTGCTGATGCTGCTGCAATGGAAAAGATTGAAGCAGTAAAGAAGTCATTAGGTATTTGATTCCGTTCTTCTTCTGATATTTCAGAATAGAGAAACAATAAATAACGCCTCCATAGTCTCGAAGATTATGGAGGCGTTTCTTTTATGTAACCGCCTTTTCATCGGTCTTTCATTTCCTTTGCATTCTTTAAGTTCCCTTGCTAATCCTTCTTATGGAAATCTTGTTCTATCTAAATCATCTCAATTTAAACATGCAGGCTACGGGGATACACGGTTTTGTTGATGCTTTAGAGTGATACGTAACGTTTCATTTTCATAAGTTGTTCGTTTGTAGTTTGTGTGTACTTCGTGGCCTGCTTTCTTCATTATTTCTTAGCTCCCAACCAAGTCCATTTGTGCCAGATGGTTTCCAATGGTCCTTGTTTGTGCTTCGACAGCCACCATTTACAGAACTGTACCTGTAATAGGAAAAGAATGATTCCGATAATCAGACTGAGCGTATATCCGCAATAGGGAGCCAGATAAAATCCGAATGGGAAGTAGATGATAGCTCCCATAATAGATTGTGTGATGTAGTTAGTCAGACTCATTTTTCCGTAAAAGCGCAGGTTGGAAACGGTTTTCTGGAACTTAGCCTTCTGATAAAGTAAGATGAAGGAGGCAATCAGTACAATGGTGAATGCGAATTTCTGCCACATATCGAAAGCTGTCCCTACGGTCTGTTGAATCAGGCTGCTGTCACTTTGCATGATCTGCTCTTTCAAAGAGTAAAGCGGAGCGAAACTGATAGCTGCAATGATCAGTGCTTTGGTCCAGAATTTCAGATGAGACTCTGAAGTGACGAACAGTTCTTTGCGTCCGATGTACAGACCGAACAGGAAAAGTCCGGCAGTCTGTAAGAAACGTCCGGCACCAATGGCCCAGAACAAGCTCGCTTTCTGTCCTAATGTGACATTGCCAATGAGGAATTCCCAAAAAGTTCCGTTTTTGGTGTAATCTGCCACTTCGCTATACATGGCTCCGACATTCAGATCGGGCAGGGTATAGGCAGGATTGAACAGACTCATTATATAATGGAACCATTCAATAGGCTGTAATGAGAATAAGATAGCGGTGATTAAAATAGCCTTATCGCTCCATTTGCGTACAATAAATAGTATGATACCGACAACAACAAACAGAAGCAAAACATCTCCAGCCGGAAAGAAAGCCGCGTTAAGAGTGGCAAAACCGGCAAGTAAAACCAGTCTCCATAAAAAACGGTAGCCGAAATCTTTTCCTTTCAACTGCTGATTATGCGATTGGATATAGAAAGTAAATCCGAAAAGCAAGGCGAATATGGCATAAGATTTTCCGGCAAACAATGAGAATATTGCATTAAACACTCCGGCATCTAAAACGCTAAGCCATTCGGGAGAACTCTCCGGATAAACAGGGAAAATGAAATGTTCCAGATTGTGTACCAAGAGGATGGCCATAACTGCAAATCCTCTGAGGGCATCTACTACTTCAATTCGTGGTGTCTTTTTTAATAATTCCATGGGGCTGATTTATGATTGTTTTTTAGTTAGTATTCGTTTTACCCATTTATTGGCGGGCTTTTCGAAATAATAGTAAGAAAGTAAACTAAGTGTAATGGTGATACCGAAAATAAGGGGAACACTGATCATCCACGACACCTGCCATTGATAGAGCGCTGCCATTTTCGTATATGTGAGTATAATAAACAAATGTATCAGGTAGAAACTATAGCTGATTTCTCCACCTATTATCAGAAACCGATTGGATAATAGCCGGGATATACCTCCCTTCTGAAAGGCAAAGATCAGTATCATCAGAGAAACAGGTAACCAGTAATAGCAAGAATAACGGTATACTTTAGGTATATCTGCGGCACAAAGATAAAAAAGAAGAAATAAAGCGACGGATGCTACTTCTGACAATGTTCCCGTGGAATAAGAAATCTTTTTATTATGTAATGCCTGATAGATCTGATAAAGTAATACTCCCACAAAAAAGTCCGGCAGGCGGGTGATGGGATTGACATACCAATATGCCTTGATTTGTTCGTCGGCAGTCAGATACATACCTGCCAGCATGACCGGAAGACAGATTGAGAGTATAACCAATAGTTTTCGCCTGCTGTTTAAGAAAGGAATCACGAAAGGAAAGCAGAAATAAAATAACTGTTCGCACCCCAAACTCCATGAAGGACTGTTGAAAGAGAAGAAATAATCGGCAGAGGGGAAGAAGGGTTGTAACAGAAAGGTAGAGGCGACAAAGTGTTTGATCCAGTCCGTCGTATCGCTATATTGAACATATCCTCCTATACATGCGGCTATTAATAGTGTAAGTAGATGCAGGGGATAAATGCGGGCAATGCGTGCTACCCAGAACGTGCGTTTAGTAGTCGTTTTTGTCAGCAGTTTTTCCTGATAATTGTAGGCAATAATAAACCCGCTGAGGACAAAAAAGAAACTGACTCCAACAAATCCTTCTTTAAAGAAGTGGGCATCGAAACTTGTATCCAGAACATAGCAATGTGCTCCGAATACCATCAAGGCAAAGAATATTCGTAAAGATGTTAATGTGTTGATCACGACGTTTATCTGTTTCTTTTTTGTATTCGGCTGTAAAAGTACAGTTTTTCTGTGATATAAAAATTCACATAGATTAAAAAGAACTCAGGATTCGGAGCGCAGGCGGCTTAAATGTTGTGGAGTCATCCCAAGAAAGGAAGCTATATATCCCAGTTGGGCACGGTGAATTACATCCGGCTGTTCGCGTAGAAGTTGTTCGTAGCGTTCTTTGGCCGGTAGATATAGTCGGTTTATGTGGTGTATGTCCATGTAGAGCAGACATTCCTGATGGATAACGCGTCCCCAGTTGGCAATCTCGATATTTGTTTCATAAATCTGATTTAATTCATCAATGCGTATGGCATATAGTTTACAATCTTCCAGTAATTCTACATATTCGTATCCCGGTTGGTTGTGGTATAAGTCTTTCATCGCAAAAGTGATATCGCCTTCGCGTGAGAACCAGATCGTGATTTCTTCACCGTCACGCAGGCAATAGGAGCGGCAAAATCCTTTCTCAATAAAGTAGACGTGACGATCTGATACTCCGCCGTGTATCAGTAAGTGTTTCTTTGGCAATTCCAGCTTTTTCATGTGGCTGAAAAGCATTTCCAGTGAGCTGTCAGATACCGGATAATATCGGCGGATTCCTTTGATGATGTTCTCCATGTCTGTTTATTTATGGGAGCATTCCAGCCACCAGTCGATCATTTTCCGTGCCAGGCTCAACTTTCGTGGAAGTTCCGGCAAATTATCTCTTGTATAGAAATCACCGGAGCTTAATTCCTCTTCTTGCAATTTGATTTCTCCTCCGGCATAATCGGCAATGAATCCTACCATTAATCCGCTGGGGTAGGGCCAGGGCTGGTTGCCGAAATAAGTGATATTCTTCACGTCCAGTCCGGTTTCCTCTTTCACTTCGCGGGCTACACATTCTTCCAGTGTTTCGCCTGTTTCGAGGAATCCGGCTACCAGGCTATTGAAAGTACCTTTAAAGTTGCGGGCATGAACGAGAAGTATGGAGTCGCCTTTGCGCACTAAAACAAGGATGGCTGTCGAGATAGCCGGATACACTTCACGGCCACAGTTCGGACAGCGTTTCATGATAGATTCCTTTTGTTCCATCGGAGTGCCGCAAGCCGAGCAGAACAGACTGTTTCTGTCCCAATGCAGTATTTCGTGGGCTTTGCCTGCTGCCTGATAATGTCCCAGCGGAAGGTATTCGTAAGAAGCGCGAAGCCCTATCATTGCATATTGCTCTGTCTCTTCAATAGGTTGGGATACGGAATAAGCTTTGCAGTTTCTTCCTTCCAGTGTGGTGATATTGTGTACTGTAGTCTTGTCTTTGATAAGGATAGGAGGAATTTCTCCGCAGGGAATGGCAAATGTACCGTTCCCCTCCTTTTCAAGTAGTAGTTCGTCTTTGTAAAAGACAAACCACAGGGATTCAGCTGTTTGATTCATTTTATATTTTTCTATTTTCTTCGCGCTGCGAAGTTATAAAAACTGTATCGATATATGTAGGGTTTACCGGATAAAATATGAATAGATTAACTTAAAAATATACTTTGTTCCACTCCAATCTCCTGAATGAAATAATTATCGTGTGAGATGGCTATCACAGTACCTGCATAGTTTTTGATGGTAGCAGTAATAATTTCGATGCTTTGTATATCCAGGTTATTGGTCGGTTCGTCCAGTATAAACATATCGGGCATATTATTACTGATCATCAGGCAACAAAAGGCAAGTCTCATTTTCTCTCCGCCGCTTAGCTTCCGGCAAGATTTATCCCATTCGGAAGCCGGAAATAAATATCGGTTCAGAATAATCTTTATTTCGTGCTCCGGCAGGTTGCGGCCATTGAAGGCATAGGCTTGTTCCAAAATACTGTTTCGATCATTGATGATCGAATATTCCTGATTCAGATATACATAGGTGAAATTTGCCTGTATGAGCGTGCCTTTCAGTGGTTGAAGTTGTCCGGTTATGATTTTCAGCAGAGTTGTTTTTCCGCTGCCGTTGCCTCCTTCTATACGAAGGCGGTCCCCGCTTTTCAGCTGGAAGCTGAGAGGAGCTTGCCAAAGTTGTGGCTGATCGGGATGATAACCGAAGTTAATCTCCTCTGCCGTAACCAGTATTTTACCGGTATGAAGTCCGGAATTGTTAAAGTCAGTCTTTAGTGCAGCTGTCGGCGAGAGTGAACTTCGGAGTTGGTTACGCTCGTCAGTTAACTTCTCGGCTTTCTCCTGATGGGCACCGGTTAGTTTGGCAGTGCTCTTTTCCGATTTGCTTTGCAAACCGTTCAGTACAATACGCGGAACACCTTTTTTCAGGTTTCTTTTTTCACCACGTACATTCTGTTTATCCCTCCGTTCAGCTGTTTCGCGGGCTACCTTGCGGGCGGTGCGGAGCGCTTTTTCTTTTTCTTCGATGCGTTGTTGCAGGGCTTCTTGCATCAGTGTTTTTTGTTCTTTGTAAAATTCATAGTTTCCACCGTAATAGCTGATCTGATGCTTTTCCAGTTCACATATTTCGGGAAGAAGATTCAGCAGTGTACGGTCATGGCTTACTACCAACAGCGTGGAACGCCATTTTTCCACCCAGTCATACAGACGTTGTCTGCCTGACGAATCGAGATGATTGGTCGGTTCATCCATCAGTATGACGGATGGATTATGAATGTCCATACCTGCGAGGAATACACGTGTCTTTTCTCCTCCGCTGAGCAGATTCATCGGGTAGGATAGTGGGAATTGGCCCAATCCCCACGAATCGAGGGCGGCGACGGAACGTTCTTCTATATTCCAGTCGTCGTTCAATATGCTGAAATTTTCGATTGAGGCATCTCCCGCAAGGATAGCATGTAGTGCTTTCTGCTTATGGTCTATCTGTAAGGCTTGCGCGATGGTCAACGAATCATATTGCCCGAAATGTTGGGGAATATAATAGAGGTCGTCCGGTCGGACGATGACGCCGGAAGAGGGTGCTAATTGTCCGGCAATAATTTGCAGCAGGGTAGATTTGCCACAGCCGTTGTTGCCGACTAATCCTAACTTCTGCCCTTTACTGATGGCAAAGTTAAGGTCACTGAATAATACTTCTTTATCCGGATGGATATAGCTGATTTGTTGAATACTAATAGGCATGATGGTCTATTGGGTTTGAGGTTGAAAACTGGGTGAGGATAATCACGGGACAAGGGAACGACAAACACAATACTGGCTAAACAACACGAATTTCGTGATGCTTAACGATAAAGAAAAAGCATGGATGAAAAGTGATGTTTACTAGAAGTGTTGTCTTACTTAGAAATTCTCATTGTGGTAAGTATATAGTTTAACTTGGGTGCAAAGATAGTACTTTCTTTTATATATCACCGTTTTTTAGCTAAAAAAGATGTATTTCAGAGGTTCTGTTCGGTTGAATCAGAGGCTTTGTTTAGTCCATTCAGAGGCTCTGTTTACTCGATTCAGAGGCTCTGTTTTGAGTCTGTTTTAAATGATAGATATGAGTATTTGATTCATTTGAGTGTTTAATGCCGGTCTTTCTTGTTTTTCTTGCATAAATCATTTTCCCCAGTCGTACATCTAAGTATTACCCGCATGTATAACTGGGGATAACTGTTATTGCCATAAAAATAGGCTCAGATTAGTGGAAAGACATAATAAGGTTATTAACGTATTCCTGCACGTTTTAGTCCCTCCCTTTACATTATACGTCAAATAATTGATTCAACCCCTCGCTCATACTCGGATGTGTGAAGATGAAGTCACGCAGGAACGTAGAAGTCTGTCCCGTCTTCATAGCCATTGCAACCATATTGATCAGTTCCGGAGCATCGGTACAGAACATGGTACATCCCATAATCTTACCGCTATGGCTATTGATAATAGCCTTTAGCATCCCATCAGTCTGTTGCAAGGTACGCGAACGGACAACGGAGGTTGCCGGCAGTCGGGAGACTTTAAAAGAATACCCTTTTCTCAGTGCCTCCTCTTCCGTAATTCCGATATGTGCCAATGGCGGATCGATAAATACAGCATAAGGCAGAGGATCTCTGTCGTTGATGTCACGTTTCTTGTCCCCGAAAAGCTGATCCCGGATAATACGAAAATCATCCAGTGAGACATAGGTAAATTGCGCTCCTCCTTTTACATCTCCCATTGCCCATATATGAGGGGCATTGGTATGTAATTGGTCATTGACTACAATTGCCCCGTGCGCATCGACTTCTACACCGGCTGCTTGCAGGTTCAGTCCTTCAATCATTGGTTTGCGGCCTGTGGCAATAAGGATCGCATCACCGTCTACAAAGTAAGGAGTGCCGTCCGAAGTATCCGAATAAGTCAGAGTTACCCCGTCGTGCGTATCATGGATCGATTGAGTACGGACATTCAGACGAATCTCGACTCCTTTCTTCTCCATCACTTCCCGAACGCTTTTCGCAATATCCGAATCATTGCGGGGCATGAATCTGTTTCCTGCTTCGAGAAGAGTCACTTTACTTCCGAAGCCGGCGTACATCGAAGCAAACTCCAGTCCGATATAGCCTCCGCCTACAATAATCAGGTGCTTTGGCAGAATATCCAATTCCAGAAGAGTGGTACTGGTGTACACATTTCGACTTTGCTGAATACCCTCTATACTGGGAATAATAGGTGTAGAGCCGGTATTGATAAAAATCTCTTTTCCCTGCAGTTCGATTTCTTCTTCGGGAAGAGCAACCTTCACCGTATTGGCTGAAACGAGAGACCCTTTACCTGTGTAAATAGTCACATTAGGGCGTTTGCTTAATTTCTCGTAGTTATTTTCTCTTAAAAAAGAGGTAAGTTTGTTTTTTCTGGCAATCGCCTGCCTATACATGTTACTCTGCTTATCAAAATCATTGTGATAAAGCAGGGTGGAAATCTCTGATTCGTGAATCAAAGTTTTGGTTGGTATACAGGCTACGTTAGGGCAAGCCCCTCCGTACATTTCATCGGACTGTTCGACGACAGCGACCTGCCATCCTCTGTTGGAAAGTTCGGCAGCCAGTGTTTTTCCTGCCTTGCCGAACCCTATAATAATTGCATCATATTGTTTCATAACTTCCTTTCATTAACGATTTATACTCAGCTATTATAACACATGAAGAGTATATTTGTTTTGCGTCATATCCGGGAAGCAAAGGTGTCCGTAGCGGACAGAATCAGCTTTTTTTCAGTGTTTTGAGTACGCGTTGTGACGAGTCTGAAAGAAGCACTACGGCTCCTGCGAGAATAACGATATCTTTGATAACCAGTCTTCCGGCACCGGACAATAACGGGAAGCCAAATTCATCTCCACCCAGATTCGGAACCCAGACTTCGGGCGTGGTGACAAGGAAGGATAGTGTACCCAACGTCATAATGATGGCGAGCGTATCACCTACCAGCGCTACTTTCGGGAAGAAAATGCCCAGGAATACCAGAATACCGATACTCATGATGAGCGCTCCTAATCCATAGGAGAAAGTATAAGTGCGATTGGCTTCGTGCCAGGCGCGGTTTTCCGGAACGAAGGCTCCTTCCGGATTTTTGTGGTCTTTGTATTCAGGAGCATCTTTTGCATAGAAGAAGCTCATGAAGGGACTGTTGGCTACAAAAGGAACAATTCCGTCGGCTTCGTAGTGGAAATATTTCAGTCCACCGATCCATACGAATACGACTAAGATAGCTACACGGATAAACTTAATTCCGAAATTCTTCAAGCTGGAAGTGAAGGTAAGCAAAGCAATAAATTTCTCTTTCATTTTGCGGTCTTTTTATGGGTTTAACTTTATACCGCAAAGGTCGTGCTTTCTGCATACCCCCGAAATGGCAATACTTCCGCTTCACTTATCAATTCTTCCCAACTTCCGTATTTCTGAACTGTACGGCACTCTGTCCTGTCATGTTTTTGAAAAAACGGCTGAAAGAAGCCTGGTCTTCAAATCCCAGAATATCGGCAATTTCTTTCGCGCTCTTATTGCTGTAGAGCAG
>OBAS01002010.1_pt1 | contig 10701 bp, 10 predicted proteins | sample 1517591 | NCBI WGS metagenome assembly OBAS01 (sample SAMN04571700, study PRJEB22368) | human gut metagenome | biome: human gut; material: stool | host: Homo sapiens | place: Luxembourg | collected 2012-10-05
GGGCTTCGGTACTGGTGCCAGGTTCGTCAAATCCGTATATACCGGAACTGGCAGGCAGTTCCAGTCAGTTAGGAAGCTGTATTATCAATTCGTATTGTGCGGCAACCGGAATGAAAAACCGCGGGGTAGTCGGAAGTGACAATATGACGGGTATCAACTGGAGTACCAATCCGGTTGCCCTGCTGGAACTCGGATTTATGACCAATCCGACAGATGATGCGAATATGCAGGACGATACCTATCAGCAGTTAATGGTGCACGGCATTGCAGATGGTATTGATGCGTATTTTGGAAGATAATGGAGATTAATGTGAAAAATCACACTGATGTCTGATTTTTCACACAGATATTTGTTAAAAAAAACAAATATTCCTCATGTCAGATGAGAAATCGCCTGCGCGAATTTCTCATCGCCGCTTCGCAACAAGTTGCTCAGAAATGGAGAGTATCATGCACAAGGTTCAGGCGAAAGCCATTCTTTCGGCAAAAAACGGAATGAACATTTACCGGGGCTGTCAGCACGGCTGTATTTACTGCGATGCAAGAAGCACCTGCTATCAGATGAATCATGTATTTGAGGATATTGAGGTCAAGGAAAACGCGCCGCAGTTATTAGAAGCAGCATTAAAAAGAAAACGGAAAAAATGTATGATTGGTACCGGGGCAATGAGTGACCCGTATATGCCGCTGGAAATGGAATTAAACCTGACAAGGCAGTGCGCAGAGCTGATTGAACGGTATGGATTCGGGTTGACCGTACTGACAAAGTCCGATAATGTACTGCGGGATTTGGATTTATTTTGCAGAATCAATGCAAAGACAAAGTGTGTCATACAGATGACACTGACGACTATGGACGATGTACTCAGCCGGAAAATAGAACCGGGTGTCTGCACAACCGCGCGGCGGATAGAGGTCTTAAACATTTTAAAGGAGGAAGGTATTCCGACCGTGGTATGGCTGACACCGTTACTGCCGTTTATTAATGATGCCGAAGAAAATATTTTCGGCATTTTAGAAGCCTGTCAAAAGGCATCGGTACGCGGCATTATGACATTTCATTCATTTGGAGTAACGTTAAGGGACGGCGACCGGCAGTATTTTTACAGCCAGCTCGATAAAAAATTTCCGGGGCTTCGCAGACAGTATATTGAAGCGTATGGAAATGCCTATGAACTGCCGATTCCGCGTGACAGGGAGATTTTTCCGGTATTCAGGGAAAAATGTGAAGCGGCGGGCATTGAATGGCGGACGAATCAGATATTTGAGTATCTGAACACCTTTGAAGAAAAGGGCTGCGGGCAGCAGATGACGTTGGCAGATTTTATGTGATAATTATTTTTTGCGATGGCAGGGAAAGTTTTGATATTATTTTTTACAAAAACAGAACAGGCGGGCATATCCGGAAGAATTATACTTCCCGGCATACCCGCCTGATTTTATATTTTTTTATTCTGACTTTTCCGTATCAGCATCTTCTTTATCAATAACCTTAATAATATTCTTTTTCCACATAATCCGTGAAGAAATAATGGCAACCGGGAGCATGAATAAAATCAGGAAGCCCACCATGCCAAACAGGGAAGAACCGGTTGTGATACGTACAACGAGGGCAAGCACCGTAATAATGGCAATAACAGGAACAACGCCCATAACACCGTTTTTTACAACCTTTTTACCGGAGCTGGTGCTGGCAAAAAGACCGAGGGTCAGCGAACCAAACAGCGCCGGTATCAGATAGTTGGAAGCTGTTTTTACGGCAGGCAGTTCAAAGACCGGGCTGATCCATGCGCTAAGCAGTGCGGCAAGCGCAAGAATGATAATCGTCATAATCGAACATATCGCAACGGCAACCGAAGAAATGGCTTCGCCTTCCGGGGTATTCGGTTCTTTTTTGGCAAGCTTCATGGCGTTGACGGCACATGGCAGCTTCAGGTTCATAATATTTCCTGTGATAAATGTCAGATAAGAAGAAGCGCCGAGAATCGGTGTGTAGCTGATTGCTTCCGAAAATCCGACCGGAATATAAACCATTAAAATACTGATAGTGCTAAGGTTAATGACTTCACCAATGGAAGGCAGACTGTCATAAAAGGTGAGCACAACAAACGGAATGGCAATCATGTACAACAGGGCAATCAGTGTGCCGATGCGTCCCCATTTGTGCGCCCATGCCTGAAAGGAGTCTGTAATTACAATTTTATTTGAACCTTTTTTCTTCATAAGATATCTCCAATCTGCAAAAATGCTATAAAAACAACTTACACCACAATACGGATGAAATCATGCCGCCAATCATGGAAAATGCCATGATAAAATCATTGAGCCATGCAAGCTTCGGGTTCTTAGAAAGAAGCCCCAGCCCTACGGCAATGACAAGACCGGTCAGCATAACAGCCGCCTGAACGGTGTCGCCGATTAATAAAACCGGAATGTAGACGGCAAAAAGACACAGCATGAAACAGCCGCTTAAAACGTACTTCCAGCCGTTTCCATTTTCTTCGGATTTGCTGACACTCATGGAAAGCTTTTTGCCAAGCGGCAGTAAAATGAAAAAACCGCTTAACATGCCGATACTCATAAGAATCATAACAACACCGAACTGCTGTCCGGTTGCACCCTCCAGCATTTCCGCACTGCTTGAAAATCCGATAGCGGAAGCTACGGAGCTTGAAATCAGCGACTCATAGGAAAGTGAGCCGATAACGGAAAGGCGCCACCAGCTCCAGACTGTTCCGAGTACCGAAATCAGTGCAAACAGCCCGACAACGATAGACAGGCTTGGGACAATAGAAAAGACCAGACTGGATTTGATGACATTTTTTAAATCCTCTTTGGAAATGCCCAGTTCCAGACAGTGTGTGTATGCTTTTTTAAATAGACCAGTGAAAATCCTACAATGTAGAGCAGTCCGATTATAACCATGGCAAGGAGCAGCGGACTGGTAATAATATCTTTCATGGTAGCCATAAAAACCTCTTTTCTGCCGCGGATGCGGCGCATGTAAATCAGAATAAAATTTAGTTCTTGTGTTCTGTAAGCCAGCGCATTGCCGTATAGGCATAAACGGCGCAGCCTTCGGATAATACCGCTTCGTCAAATTTTACTTTCGGGTGGTGCTGTGGATAGCAGTAGCCCTCCTGCGGTGTGCCTGCCGCCAGTGCAAACATAATGGATGGAACTTCCTGGCTTACATAGGCAAAATCTTCGCTTCCGGTGCTTTTCGGTGCTTTGCCTTCACCGGACATCGCATTAAGTGCAGAAGCCGTAAATGCTTTGGAAGGGCCTAAGAGTTCTTTTAAATAGTCTGCGGTGCAGACGGCAAGGTCCGGGTTGTTGTAAAGACATGGACAGCCGCTTCCGTAAGTAACCGTCGCGGTGGCGCGGAAAGCTGTGGCAATGCCGGAAGCAATTTCAGAAACACGCTGTTTGATAAAAGCGCGCGTAGATTCATCATAGGTGCGAATCGTTCCACTCATATGGGCGGTATCGGGAATGACATTGGCGGCATTTCCGGCATTAACCGTTCCGATTGTTAAAATAGCCTCATCGGAAAGTCCGAGTTCTCTTGCGTGGATTTCCTGAAGACCTGTGATAATGTGGGCGGCAACGGTAACCGGGTCAACACCGTTATTCGGCATAGAACCGTGACAGCCTTTTCCCTGAATATCAATATAGAAGTAATCGGCGGCAGGCGCACTGACACCGCCGTCGCAGGAAATAACCGTACCGGCAGGCAGAGGAAGTCCTGCCATTACATGAATCATCATGGCGGCATCGACATCAGGATTTTTTAAGACACCGGCTTCGATCATATCGTGGGAGCCTTCAAAAATTTCCTCGGCAGGCTGGAACATGAGTTTGACCGTGCCTTCTATTTCATCTTCATGTGCTTTTAAAAGGCGTGCGGCGCCTAACATCATTGTAGTGTGCATATCATGACCGCAGGCGTGCATTTTGCCGTTGGTGGAGGGAAAAGAAACATCGGCTTCTTCCTTCATTGGCAGGGCATCCATATCGCCGCGGATTAAAAAGACCTTACCGTCCTTTTTACCGCCTGCCAGTGCGACAATGCCGGATTTACCGCACATCTGTGGCTCGTAGCCCATGGAAATGAGTTCCTGCTTTACATAATCAACGGTTTCCTGAATATCAAAGCCCGTACCAGGGTGTGTGTGCAGAAATCGTCTTGTCCGGACAAGCTGTTCCTGATAAGAAGCAGCTTCCTGTAAAAGTGCTGTAGTTGTCATAAGGGACCTCCTTTTTCTATAAAAAACTTATTATGAAGCTGGGGTCAAAAATCCCCGGCTATGATGCCTGTGGATTGTTCCACACTGCAATACGGTGTTGTAATATAGTGCCGTAAGTAAAAAAAGGCGAAGATGTCCAAGGGTTTCGTGGCATCTTCGCTACAGAAAATAATATTACCAATCGGGTAATAGTTTGTCAACAAAATAAAAGAAAGTTTTTTATCTGAAAATTTAAAAATGTAAAGCCCGAAAACCCGTTGACGGTTCACCACAAAAAGCGTAAATTGAAAGTGATGAATAATAAAGTAGAGGACCTGTAAAATGTATCTTGCAATATGTGATGATGATATACTGTTGTGTGCCAATTTAAGAAGAAAGCTGGCGGCATTTGATACCGGCGGAAACAAACTGTTTGTGGACGAGTATCATTCAGGGGAAGAACTGTTAAAGGGTGCCTGTCGGTGCAATTATGATGCGGTATTTCTGGATTTATATATGGAAGGCATGTCGGGATTTGATACGGCAAAGGCATTAGCCGAAAGAAAAAGCGAAGCCCGGATTATTTTTCTGACATCGAATGAATCGCTCGTATTTGACAGCTTTGAGTACCAGCCGTTTTATTTTTTAAGAAAAGAAAACTATACGGAAGTTCTGCCAAAGGTTATGGCGAGGCTGAAAACGGTTTTAAATCAGAACGGAACCTTTTTACTGGACGGTAAAAATGAAAAGGAATCCATTGCCGTCAGCAGTATCTGTTATGTGGCAAGTGATAAGCATAACGTTGTTATTTATACCACCAAATACAGTTACGAGGTGCGAAAGACCATGACGGAAACTTTAAAACAGCTTGAACCGTATGATTTTGTCAGAATCCACAAGCAGTATCTTGTAAATTTAAAATATGTGAAAAAGGTCAATATGCGGGACGAAACTGTTTTGTTAATGAATGATACGGTTCTGGACATGAGCAGGCGGTGTAAGGATACGGTGCTGGAGCGTTTCACGCAGTATCAGCGCAACATGAACGGAGCGGTATAGATGAATACAACACTGATTAATGAAAATATGTATCAACTGCTGCTGTCGGCAAAGGACAGCGTGGGGATTCTGCTGTTCCAGATGATTATGCTTGAAATGGCACTGCTGTTTATCCGTACAATCAGAAATGATATACAGCGGCGGCGCACGGGAAATGAAAACGGTTATAAAAAGGACACGTTTTTGGGAAACCGCGGTAACTATATGGTATGTGTGGCGGCGGCATTTCTGGTGCTGACGGCGGCAAATCAGTTGATTGTTGCAAAGGGACTTGCCATATACATGCTGGTGCTTTCAGAGGGCGTTGTACTGGGCGTGCTTACAGGGGTATTGACCGGCGGGAATATCAAAAAAGCGATGGTTACGACCGGTGTTTTGACTGTGGCGGCAGGAATTGCCTGCGTCTTAGGAGAACGGTTTTACAATGGAGCGGAGGACAGTGTGATGTTATCCGCCGCATTTATTGCATTTTTGGAATTTGTGCTGGCAGATGCACTTGTTAAAAGAGAGCTGTATCAGCTTCACCCAAAAGAATTGGGACTGCTGGCTCTCACGATTCTGATATGCGCGGCAGTATCGGCAGGGATGCTGTCGGACAGGGTGCCAGACCGTGGCATGAGAACAATCGTAGTGGCAGGTGTTTTGTTAAATGAAAGCTTTCTGATTGTCTTGTTGTGCCGTATTAAGTCCATGCAGAAAAATGAGCAGGCGGCGGAAAAAGCATTGCAGGAGAGCGCTTACCAGAAACAGTATATGGACAGCGTGGCAGTGCTTGACGAGCATGTCCGCCAAATGCGCCACGATTTAAAAAATCACGTCAATACCCTGAATATGCTTCTTTCCGATGAGGAACACGGTCAGGAGCGGGCAAAGCAGTATCTTTTGGAATATGTCCGTCAGACTGCGGCATTACAGGAATTTGTAAAGACGAAAAACAGCGTGGCGGATGCGGTGTTAAATGCGAAGCTGATGTACTGTAAAGAGCAGGATATTCCGGCGGTGATTTCGGTGGATAAGAATATCCGTGGATTAACCCAGACGGAATTATGCTGTGTACTCGGAAATCTTTTAGACAATGCGATTGAAGCCGAGTTAAAGCTTTCCAAGGCACAGAGAAAGATTGAAATAAAGATTGTCATGATAGAAGAAGTATTGGACATTTTGATAAGAAACCGCATTGCAGAGCCGGTTTTACAGGATGTACAGAAAGTAAAAAATATTGGTACAACCAAGCAGGATGCAGAAAATCACGGCTTTGGCTTGAAAAATGTCCGGGAAATTGTAAAAAAATACGACGGATTTATGGATCTGTATGAAGACAGTGGCTGTTTCTGCGTGCATATCCGAATATAAAACCGTTCGTGCCATAAAAGTGACCGCTTGTGCCGCCCCCTCTTGTTAGAAGATAACAGGAGGGGGTATATTTGTTTTAAGGAAATGCCAGAGCGTGTCAGTAATTTCAGAGAATCCGGTATCGGTAATTTCAATTTTGCAGGCGGGCATAAAAAAATAAAGGAGAAGGTTATGAAAAGAAAAAAGTGGGAAATGCCGGGGGTTAAGGCAGGGAGCAGGAGAGCCGCTGCAGTCACACTTACGGTACTGCTGGCGGCAGTCTGCGGCGGCTGTGGGAATCAGTATTCGGTGGAAGATGCCGTAAGCCGCGATGAAAAATTTACGCTGGTGGGAGATACAGGCGAGGCACAGACCAAGGATTTAAGTCAGGCGACAACCACGGCAATGATAGCACATGAAGAACCAACGGCGTATCAGTTTAACGGCAAAAAGGTAAACGTAACAGAGGTTGGAATGGGTGAAACAAAGCTGTATGGCGGCTTTGAAATTACCGTGCTGAATGCGTGGAAGCTCGGTAACACCCTGACCCGGTTAGATGAAATTGAAAACGGCGATGCCACCTTTAAAAACTGGCTGGTTATAAGCCGCGAGTTAAATGAAGACGGCTCATCGTCCAAGAACAATCACCAGTATGTTGCGGTCAAGGTCCGTATGAAAAATGTATCCGGTGGGAATAACAAAAAGCTGGAAATGAGCGGGACACTGGTGAATAAAGATGGTGAGAATTTATTCCAGCGGATCTCGTTTGCGGAAATAATAGGATTTGATAAATGTCCGTATTTAAAACGTCCCGAAGAATTGCATAAGGACGCATACTTTTATAACTTTGCACAGGACGAGGAAATAGAAACCGTAATGGTATACCAGTTGATAAATACACCCGGTGTTTTAAGAGATGTCTATATGTATTCGGGCATTGGCGGAATCGGAGGTACAGACGGTGTCAACTCGATTGCAGACGGCAGTTATATGTTCCGGCTGGATATCGGGGAAGGAAATTAGAAAGCAAAAAGGAGAAACATTGTGAGAGAGCAGTTTCATACAGAATGGGAAAGAGCCGTAAAAAATAAAATGATGTGGATTGCGGTTTTTATAGGCTGTCTGCTTGCCATAGCACAGACGGTATTTGAAGTTTATCCGTATGCCAGAAATCCGTTGATGTTTTACAGAGGCAGTGACGGACAACCGGCAAGCCTTTTTATGTACTGGTTCGGATTAAATTCAGGCAGTCCGTACAAAGTGACTTTTTTAACGATTTTTCCGGTGCTGGCAATGATGCCGCATGCACTGTCGTATCATCTGGACCGGAAAGGCGGTTATATTAAAAATGTGTATACCAGAACGAAAAAAATCAATTATCTGACGGCAAAGTATCTGGCTGTTTTTTTAAGCGGCGGTCTGACGGTGCTGTTTCCGTATCTTGTCAGCCTGCCGGTTACCGCCTGTATGCTTCCGGCATTGACACCAATCCGGAACGGACAGTATCTTTCGGCAACAGAGCTGTTTTCATCGATATTTTATACCAAACCGTTTGCCTACATCGCCATTTATATGGTGATTACATTTTTTTACGGCGGAATTTTTGCGACAACGGCGCTGGCGGCGGCAAGCATTGTAGATAATATATTTCTGCTGGGAATGGTTCCTTTTTTAATATGGTATGGTTTTACAACGGCATCAAATTTTGTGGGAAGAAAGTCGGGAATTACGGTGGATCTCATCTGGCTGCTGGATATGAGCCACGGCGCGATACTGCATAAGGAAACCGTTTTTGTGACCGGAGCGGTTGTCGGCGTGATTACGGCGATTATATATTTTGTAAACGGGGTGAAACAAGATGCATTATAAAAGGAAACAAATTTCAAAAAAGAAAATGATGATCAGAAGCGTGGCAGTGCTTGCGTGTCTTATAACAGCGGCGGTTATGGGATATTTTATCCGGGATATTAACAGGCGTTTTCCAAACCCTTCGGTCTGTGAGCAGTATACAAAGGATTCACCCGCAATGCTTGACGGTTTGGAGATTACACCGCTTTCGACACACATTTATTCTTATGATGAATATCGTGAGCGGTATCCCGATTCGCTCGATTCGGGAGAACATGCTAAGGACTGGAAGGTGATTGTGTATAAGCTGGCATTTCGCAATACGACAGAGAAGGAACTGCGTTTTGAGGCGGATTCATTTTTAGCCGTAGCACAAAACAGCGGATTTCACAACGGTGTGTCACAGGAGAATCGAAAGAAAAATCAGACGATACAGCCCGGCGAGGTGCAGGAGATTGAATTGTCGTGTACTGTAACGGAGATTCTTATCGGGAAAAAGTGGTTTCAAAAATTAGAGGAGGAGACGTACACGCTGGTTTACTGGTGGTATCCGGTACAAAAAGAACTGGTGTTTACCAATGGATAAAAAAGCTTTACAGGGGAATTGTGTCAGCGGAGCGTGTCTAAAAAAAATGGGGAAAGGGGAGAAGAAATTTTGAAAAAATTTGTCAACGGCTGGCTGGATACCGGACTTTTGTGGTTTTCGGCAGTGCTTATTCCGGTCTGGCTTATGGTTATTTTTAAAACGGCGATATCGGAGCCGGACGTGGTGTACTGCATGAGTGATATATACAGCTATGCACATGAAAAGGGATTAATTATTTTTTTATTGTTGTCCCAGCTTTTTATTATCAACCATATTAAATATGAAATGCGTGCGGCGGTGCTGGTGCGTAAAAAAAGCATGAAAAGTTTTTGGATTTCGCTGTGTAAAAAGATTTTTTTACAGGCGGGACTGTTTGTACTGTATGTGTTTGTACTGGTAACGGCATACGGCGTGACACATTTCCAGTGGAAATGCAACTGGCGGGAGCTAAACAGCAATGCGTATGCACAAATGCAGCGTCCGGTGGAATTTGAAGTGGCGGCGTGGCAGACGGCAGGCATTTTTCTGATTGTGCTGTTTGCGGAAATTACCGTTATGGCAATGATGATTGTCCTGCTTTGGTGGAAGCTGTCCCAGCCGGTCTACGGTTATGCGGTAATGATGGTGCTGTTTACACTGGAAAAGCGGATGACACCGGCACCGGTCAATATCTTTTTCCTGCGTATGTGTTTTCCTTGCACAAGGCTCTATTATCAGGGGATTCGTGCGGGCGATGAGATACTTTTTCCGCTGTGCTGTGTGGCGGCGGCATTTGTACTGGGACTGTTTTTGATGCGAAGAAAAAATATGTTAAAGAAAGAGGCAGATTAATGAAACAGCAGATTAGGGCGGAATTAAAGCAGGGAATTGTCAGGCGGTGGTATCTGTACATTCTGCCGTTTGCGCTGGGAGCGGTCAGCACAGCAGCATTTTTAAACCGGTATGCGCTGTTGGAAGCATGGACAGGAGAGCTGCGGGCAGCATCATTTGGGGACTGCTTTGCTTACATTTTCCGCGGTATGCAGGAGTATATTCCGAATCAGCACCAGCCGTTTGAAGTGCCGGTATTATTTTTACTGATAAATATTCTGCTTGCGGTGCTGATTGGCGGTTATGCGGCCGGAGAGCTGCACGGAACGGGGCTGAATAAGCTGGTGCGCTGTCGAAGAAGGTCCGATTGGTGGATTTGCAAATGTATCTGGAATGTGATAAGTGTCCTTGGATATTATGCGGCATTGATTGCGGGAGCGGTTACGGCGGCGTTTATTGCTTCGGTAAAACCGGGCGGTGCGGCATTTTTTTCAGGGATAGCACCGCACAAAGAGGTGGTTGTAAAACTGCTTTTTTGTGAAAATCCTGACAAACTAAATGAAAAAATGCTCTGCTGTATGGTATTTGTGCTTCCGGTGCTGACTTCCATGGCGGTATCGCTTTTTCAGATGACAATCGAATTTATCCTACAGCCGTGGGTCAGTTTCATGGTGCTTATGGCAAACTGTGTATTTTCCGCATTTTTTATGAAAGGGTGCTGGCTGGGGAATTATATGATGCTCTACCGTATGAAACCGGTCAATGCAAACGGTGTGGACTGGCAGACTGGCATTTTGATAAATCTTTTAGTCATAGCCGCAAGCATAACGGTGGGGG
>OBAS01002034.1_pt1 | contig 10577 bp, 10 predicted proteins | sample 1517591 | NCBI WGS metagenome assembly OBAS01 (sample SAMN04571700, study PRJEB22368) | human gut metagenome | biome: human gut; material: stool | host: Homo sapiens | place: Luxembourg | collected 2012-10-05
CGTCATTGGTGTCTTCCATCACACGTTTATAGTGATTGTAAACGGCAACGGACATCACTTTTTTGGCATGTTCCTGTCCGACAACATACTCATCCAGACGCGCCTTGATTTTGTGCGGTGCCGGAATGGAATGAATATCCAGTTCCGGTTTCGGCTGCTCATCCTTTGGTTTCTTTTTCTTTAACTTCTGTTTGTTCGGAACCGCATTCTGCAGATCCGCCAGATTGATCATACTGATATTCGGCATTTTTCCCATGTTCATATTCATGAAATCGCCCATGTTAAAGGTGCCGTTGTTCATGGTATCAAATGTTTTCTGCATACAGTCCTGACAAATGCAGATATCATTCTGGATATGTATCATCTTTCCCGCCACGCTCTCCGGTCTGCGGCAGATGTAACAGACATCTTCATATTCACTTGTATTGTTTGTATCGGATGTCGTGGTATTTTCTTTATTATTCTGGTCTTCCGCCATCGTATAAACTCCTTTTTTACATATAACATTGCCGCCGCAGTAAGCGACGGCAAAATTATTATACGATATTCAGCCTGTAAAGACAAGTTTTCCCCTGTTTTTTCATTTTTCTTTAAGATTTAAAGCAGTTCCTTTAAGATTTTATTTACGATTCCCGGATTTGCCTTGCCTTTGGTTGCTTTCATCGTCTGTCCGACCAAAAATCCGATTGCTTTCTCTTTTCCGTTGTGGTAATCCTCCACCGACTGCGGATTGTCTTTGACAATCTGCTCTATCGTTGCGCGAAGTGCATCCTCATCGTTATCACTCTTTAAGCCATGCTCTTCCACATAACGCTCCGGATCAATGTCCTCATCAAAGACTTTTTCAAATACTTCCTTGGCAACGGAATTATTGATCGTTCCGGCCTCTGTCAATTCGATAATTTTTGCCAGATGCTCCGGTGAAAAACGGAGATCTTCGGCATCCATTTCCCGGTCCTTTAACAGACGCATCGTTTCTCCCATGAGCCAGTTGGATACTTTCTTTGGTTTATTGCAAATCGCAGAAGTCGCCTCAAAGAGATCTGCCAGCTTTTTCTCCGATGTAAGAATCTGTGCATCATACTCCGGCAGACCAAACTCTGCAATATAACGGGCCAGTTTTTCATCATGAAGTTCCGGCTGATTGTCCCGGATCTGCTGCAGCCATTCGTCACTGACAACGATCGGTACCAGATCCGGCTCCGGGAAATAACGGTAATCCTGTGCATCTTCTTTGGAACGCATTGCATAGGAATACCCCTGATCATCGTTCCAGCGACGGGTCTCCTGTACAACCTTTTCCCCGGATTCAATCAGATCAATCTGGCGGGCTGTCTCGGCTTCAATGGCATGTGCGATTGCCTTAAACGAACCGATATTTTTCATCTCGGTACGGGTACCAACCTCTTTGGCGCCCTTTTCACGAACTGATAAATTGACATCCGCACGCATGGAACCCTCCTGCATCTTGCAGTCACTGGCACCCAGGTACTGGATCGTCATACGCAGTTTCTCCAGATATGCAATGACTTCCTCTGCGGAGCGCATATCCGGCTCGGACACAATCTCGATCAGCGGTACCCCGGAACGGTTGTAATCCACCAGAGATACCCCTTCCCAGTCATCGTGTACTAACTTTCCGGCATCCTCTTCCATATGGATTTCATGGATACCGATGGTCTTTTTCCCACCGGATTCCGTCTCGATCTCTACCCCTCCGTCATGGCAGATTGGCAGATAAAGCTGGGAAATCTGATAATTCTGCGGGTTATCCGGATAGAAATAATTTTTCCGGTCAAATTTGCTGTACTGATTGATCTGACAGTTTGTTGCCAGACCAACTGCCATGGCATACTCTACCACCTTTTTGTTTAAGACCGGAAGCGATCCCGGCATACCGGTACATACCGGACAGGTGTGGGTATTTGGTGCACTTCCGAATGCAGTGGAGCAGGCACAGAAGATTTTTGTCTTGGTTGCTAATTCTACATGGACTTCCAGTCCAATGACGGTTTCATATTCTTTTGACATCTCTTCTCTCCTTTCTACGCTTCTGCTGCCGGACTGTGCTGATACGTTCTTGTCTGTTCAAAACTGTAGGCCGCACGGATGATGTTTTTCTCCTTGAAACAATCCCCGATCAGCTGCAGACCGATCGGAAGTCCTTTGCTGTCCACACCGCACGGCACGGAAATTCCCGGCAGACCTGCCAGATTGACCGAAACGGTATATACATCTCCAAGATACATCTTCAGCGGATCACTCAAAGACTCTCCCAGTTTCGGAGCGGTGGTCGGTGCCGCCGGTCCGAGAATCACATCATACTTTGCAAATGCCTTGTCAAATGCCTGCTTGATCAGGGCTTTGGTGCGCAGTGCTTTCAGATAATAAGCATCATAATATCCGGAACTTAACACGAAAGATCCAAGCATAATACGGCGCTTTACTTCCGGTCCGAATCCTTCGGAGCGGGACTTCTTGTACATATTGTGCAGTCCCTCGTACTCTTTTGTGCGGTATCCGTATTTTACTCCATCAAAACGTGCCAGATTGGAGCTTGCCTCTGCTGCCGCAATGACATAATAAGCCGGAATCGCATACTCTACGAGACTCAAATCAAATTCCTCTACGATTGCGCCTTTTTCTTCTAACGTCTTTGCCGCTGCAAGAATGGCTTCCTTTACTTCCGGGTCCAGTCCCTCGCCCAGATAGTCACGCGGAATACCAATCTTCATTCCCTTTACATCATCCACCAGTGCCGATGTAAAATCGGTTTCTTCTCGTTTTACCGATGTGGAATCCTTCTTATCATAAGAAGTAATTGTCTCCAGAATTGTGGCACAGTCGGTCACATCCTTTGCAATCGGTCCGATCTGATCCAGAGAGGAACCGTATGCGATCAGTCCGTAACGGGAAACGGTACCATAAGTTGGTTTGATTCCGGTCACACCACAAAATGAACTTGGCTGACGGATAGATCCTCCGGTATCCGATCCAAGTGCATAGTAACATTCCTCTGCTGCCACTGCCGCACAGCTTCCACCGGAAGAACCGCCCGGTACATGTGCGGTATTCCATGGATTCTTTGTCTCCCCATAGGCAGAAGTCTCTGTGGTACTTCCCATGGCAAATTCATCCATGTTCGTCTTTCCGAGAATGACTGCGCCCGCTTTTTCCAGATTGATCACTGCTTCCGCTGTATAAGTTGGAATAAAATTATATAAAATCTTAGAACTGCAGGTCGTTAACATTCCCTTTGTACACATATTATCTTTGATGGCAACCGGAACACCTGCCAGAGGCCCGGTCAGTGTCCCGTCATCAATCATTTTCTGTACTTCTTTTGCGCGGATCATCGCAGACTCTTCATCTACGGTGACAAAGCTGTTGATATCCTTTTCTTTTGCACGAATCGCGTCAAGAGCAGCTCTTGTTGCTTCCTCAACGGTCACTTCATGCGCTTTTATTTTCTTTCCCAGCTCTACCGCTGTGAGCGATAATAAATTCATAGCTGCCCCTCCTTACTCTACCGTCTTTGGAACTACAAATGCGCGGTCGCGGCGCTCCGGTGCGTTCGCAAGTGTGTCCTCTCCACCATCGCCGTTTTCCACAACATCTTCCCGGAACACATTCTGTACCGGAAATACGTGGGACATCGGTTCCACATTGGAGGTATCCAGTTCGTTTAATTTATCAATATAATCCAGCATGCTCTCCATGTCTTTTTTCGCAGCTTCTTTTTCCGCGTCAGACAATTCCAGCTTTGCAAGGATTCCAACATATTCCATTGTCTCGTCTGAGATTACGTTTGCCATATTTTGTTCCCTTCTCCTTAATCTCTAACCTTAATATGCACTTCACGCAGCTGCTGCTCGGTGACTTCGTTTGGTGCACCGCACATCAGATCCTGTGCGTTTCCGTTCATCGGGAATGCGATGACTTCACGGATATTTTCTTCGTTGCGTAAAAGCATGATCATACGGTCAACTCCAGGAGCCATACCTGCGTGTGGCGGTGCTCCGTACTGGAATGCGGTGTATAATGCGCCGAACTTGTTCTTTAACACTTCTTTGTCGTAACCTGCAATCTCAAATGCTTTTTCCATGATCTGCATATCGTGGTTACGCACAGCTCCGGAAGATAATTCCACACCGTTGCAGACGATATCGTACTGGTAAGCCAGGATATCCAGCGGGTCCATGGTATTAAGTGCTTCTAAGCCGCCCTGTGGCATGGAGAATGGATTATGGGTAAATCCGATCTTCTTTGTCTCCGGATCTTTCTCAAACATCGGGAAATCGTTGACATAACAGAAACGGTATGCATTCTTCTCGATCAGATCCAGCTTCTCACCGAGTTCGTTTCTGATCATTCCGGCGTAATATGCAGCGCGTTCTTCCTTATCTGCCATAAAGAAAATTGTATCGCCAACTTCAAGTCCTGCCAGTGTGCGGAATTCTTCCTTACAGTCATCCGGAATAAACTTGTCGATTGGTCCCTTGTAAGAGCCGTCTTCCAATACTTCCAGATATCCTAAACCACCCATGCCAAGTCCGGTTGCAAATTTAAGGAGTTTCTCGTGGAAACCTTTGGACATATCGGCGTGTACGCGGATTGCCCGAACCGTTTTTCCGATGAACGGCTTGAACGTACATTTCTGGAAAAAGTCGGTCACATCGATAATACGAAGCGGGTTACGCAGATCCGGCTTATCGGAACCAAACTCCAGCATTGCCTGCTTATAACTGATAATCGGATATGGAGCCTTGGTCACAACGCTTCCTTCCGGTGCGAACTTTTCAAATACAGACGAAAGAACTTCTTCACCAACTGCAAATACATCTTCCTGTGTGGCAAAACTCATCTCAAAATCCAGCTGATAGAACTCTCCCGGTGAACGGTCGGCTCTGGCATCCTCATCACGGAAACAAGGTGCGATCTGGAAATATTTATCAAATCCGGATACCATCAGAAGCTGCTTGTACTGCTGTGGTGCCTGTGGCAGTGCATAAAATTTTCCCTTGAATTTTCTGGATGGTACGATATAATCTCTTGCACCCTCCGGCGAAGATGCGCACAGGATCGGTGTCTGTAACTCCAGAAATCCCATACTTGTCATTTTCTCACGCAGATAAGAAATCACTTTGGAACGGAAAATGATATTGTCTTTTACTTTCTGGTTTCTCAGATCCAGATACCGATATTTCAGACGTACATCTTCGTGTACCACACTCTTGCTGGTCATTACTTCAAACGGAAGCTGGGAATATACTTCTCCGAGTACCGTCACTTCCTTTGCATCCAGCTCGATGGTTCCGGTCGGGATCTTTGGATTGTAGGTTTCCTCATCTCTCTTTTCGATCAGACCTTCCACGGTAATAGCCTGCTCTTTACGGATTCCTTCTAACAGCTTTCCATCGCGGATAACGATCTGCATCACTGCATACATATCTCTTAAATCAATAAAAGATACTCCGCCATGGTCACGGATATTTTCTACCCAGCCAGCGACACGGATCGTCTTTCCGATGTCCTGCTCGCTTACCTGATTCAGTGTGACATCTCTGTAAATGTTACTCATCTTTTCTACTCCTTTTTCTGGTCCGGGGCTCCTCTTATGAAAAAAGAAAAGCCCCGGAATACTATAATTGTATTCCGGGGCGAATAATTCAGATTATCCGCGGTACCACCCGCATTGAAAAATGAGACATTCTCATCTTCCCTCTCTTACGCGTAACGTGCGCTCACGTACGAACCTACTTCCACATTCCGGTTTTTCAAAACCATCCTGCCCGTGTTCAATCCGTCTGCTCCGGCAGTGTTCCCATAATCATCTCTTTCAAACAGCGCTCTCAGTCGGTGACGCTGTATTCCTGTCGATGTCTGATGATCAGAGTCTCCATCTATGCATTTTCTGTCGTACATCCCTGATGTACGTTCCTTTTGTAATCTGTTTTATCACACAATTCCAGTGATTGCAAGAAAAAATTTAAAAATACTCCTTTAGTGCTACAAGTGATTCCACTTTTTTGTATATAAATTTCTCCAGTTCGGCATCCGGCTGTGTCAGATCCGGCACCATAAACACCTTACATCCTGCACTGTATGCACTGTGAATTCCATTTGGAGAATCTTCCACCGCATAGCATTCCTGTGGCTGCACATGAAGCTGGCTGCAGGCGTACAGATAAACATCCGGCGCCGGTTTGCCATGGGCGACCTGCCGGGCAGAAACAATGTGGTCGAGATAGTCATACAATCCCACTCTCTTCAGCAGACTGCTGCTGCGCTCCACACCTCCTGCGGTGGCAATCGCTGTACGCACACCTTTTTTGCGCAAATATTTTAACAGTTCCTCTGCTCCCGGTTTTGCCTCAATCGGTCCCTCATCAAGCACCTGATCCGTCAGTTTTCTGCGATATGTATGCACTTTGTCATAGTCAAAATCTTCTCCATACAGCTTTTTAAAATGTTCCGGTGCATAAGGCATCCCAAGGGAACGCACGCTGTATGCCTCCTCATCGGTCATATGATATCCGAAATGCGCCATAGCCTCTTTCCATTTCGCGAAATAGTATTTTTCTGTATCCAAAAGGGTCCCGTCCAGATCAAAAATAACGGTCTGTATCATGTCTTTTTCCTCCTGTGTTTCTGTTCAAAGGCTACCCGGCGAACAAAAGCTTTCCCGACTCTATACCTCAAGAAACCGGTTCCACTCCTGCGTATCGCCGCTTCCGGTTACTTTCAGCGCGTAGGTACGGTCGTTGGTTCCGTCAATGATAAACGTATAAACACCGCTCTGTAACGTCAGTTCATATATGGTTCCCTCCAAAAGAACCTGTGCCACCTCATCATACTTTGCTTTTTCCACTTCCTCGTCCGGATACGTGTGCTTTAAATTTCCATCAGCATCGTATTCGTTGTATCCTTCCTCAACAAGCGAAATGATTTCTGCATCTGAAATCTTAAATAAAAGTTCATTGGTACGCATCATCCGGATGTCGCGGTTGCAGGAATTTTCCGGACAGATTTTTACATTGTCCAGTACCAGATGAAACATGCGCTCTGTCAGCTGGATGTCCCCAACCACAGCCTCGCCAAATTCAAAATGATTTACCTCGTTAATTGTGCTGTATTTGTATTCCATGTTGTTCTCCTGTGTTTTTATGATTCATTATCTGCAATGAATCCTGTTATTTTTCTTCCCTTTTTATCTCCACATTTCCTTCTGTGTGAGAATTTTTTCGCACATAATTTCTCCTTGCAGTTTCTGTGCCACTTTTTCATATGCGGGCACCGGAACCTGATATCTGTGCGCCATGCGCACCACTTCGTATACCAGACCATCCACTTCCGACGGTCTGTGTGCCATCACATCCCTTTGCATTGACGTGGTTGCCTCCGGCGGAAGATTGGATAAAATCTGCAGATTTACGGAAACCATATCCTTTTCAAACGGAAATCCCATGGCCGTCGCCAGTGCGACGATTTCCCTTATCATCGTGCAAAACAGTTCTCTTGCTTTCCCCTCTTTCTGGAAATCTCCTGCCGTGGCATTTAAGTAAAGGCCCGCCGCTCCGATCGGTGACACATAGGAAAATTTCTCCAGCGCATCCCGCTGGATCTGTTCTGATAATTTCCCATCGATTGCACTGTCACGGAAATCTTTCTGAATCTGCTCTAACAGCTGGCATTTTTCTTCTTTTTGGCGCACGCCGAAGAAAATGCGCAGAATCTTTCCGTGCTGCAAAATAACTCCCGGCTCCTTAATATTGGCTGACACGTAAATACATCCGTCCGTCACAAGCATTCCCAGCAGTTTTTCCTGCATTTTAGCTCCGGTTCCATAAATATTTAAAATTGGAATCACAATCGTCTGCGGTTTTGCAATTCTACGGATAAATTTGTAAATTCCATCCAGCGAATATCCTTTTACGCAGACTAAGATCACATCCGGCCGGTCTTTGTAATGCTGCATGTCAGATGCCTTTACCGGTATGGTCTTTGTGTTCTCATCCCACATGGTCTGAAGCGTCAGTCCCTTTTGCTGTATACTCTCCAAATGCGCATCTCTGGCGATCAACGTCACATCTTTTCCTGCCTGCGCCATGTGAAAACCGACAACTCCGCCTGTGCCACCAGCTCCAATGATCAGATATTTCACCCAATGTCACTCCTTACTTACCGGGGAATTTCGATTTCTTTTGAAATGTCCCCTTTCTGCTGTAAATAATACAGGAATCCTTTGCATCCTGCAACCACATCTTCATAGGTTTCATCAAAATTGCCGGTGTACCATGGATCTGCCACATCCCGCGCCCCGGTAAATTTCTGCGTGTCTTCATAGCCCGCAAATGAAAGCATCTTGTATATTTTATCCTGGCTGTCCGTGCCTCCCGCGATTCTTGTCATGTTCCGGATATTTGCGGAATCCATGCCGATCAGATAATCAAAATACAGATAATCATCCCTTGTCATCTGGCGCGCCCGGTGTGGAACAAGCGGAATGTTTTCTTCGTATAATTTATTTTTTGTGCCGTAGTGCGGCGGGTTGCCGATCTCCTCACGGCTGGTCGCAGCGGAGTCGATCTCGAACTGGTTGTCGAGGTGCAGCTGGTGGACCAGGTGGGTGAGGACGCTTTCGGCCATGGTGCTGCGGCAGATGTTGCCGTGGCAGATGAAAAGTATTTTTATCATTGTTTTGTTTCTCCTTGTTTTGCCCCGGAATGCCCTGTTTTGCAAGATTTTCTGGAATTCGTGTAGTTTGCTCTGAAATTACAGATTGTGGCAAATCAGAGCAAGATTGAGCAAGTTAGTACTGCCTGTCAGTAGTAAAATTGGTAGTAACACCTCAAAGTCTTACTACTTAGAATGCTACACTAAATTTTACAAAAAAAAGAACCCGACGCATCAGGTTCTCCCAGGTGTAATCCGAAGACATCCACCGCAATTCTTATATATAATATACTACTTCTGCATAAAATATGCAAGAATTTTATGATTTGCTAATGAATTTTTGTAAGGCATTCATATTAGGTCTATGCTGTGTACCAACCACCTGATTATAAATGTTAATTGGCAATTCATTTCTCAAATACTCTGTCTGCTGTTGATACGAAGCAACAAACTGCTTACAAGCAGTTTTAGTTTCGCCCATCTTTCTAAGGAAATATGTAATCATAATAATATACGCATCCATATATTTGAAATCAATATTAGAAATCCCTACTTCAGTTTCAAGCAGAGTAACAAGACGCTGATCAATCTTACCAGTTTTAAATCTAGTATCGAAAATCACATTGTTATGAGCAATTGCATTTCGCAAATCTTTAACTGTAAATATAAAGAACTTTGTGTTCATGCCATCTGAATCTAAATTAGTTGGGAGCTTCATTATATTTGAAACATAAAGCTTAACATTTGTACAGGCACAATCATATAAAGTTCCAAACTCACCAAGCGCTAAAGTTTCAAATATTGCCCAAACAGGTATTGTAATATCATTATTAAAGAAATGTGCTACCACACTTCTCTTATTATAGTCACGAACAAGAGCAGCATTTATTTTTCCTTTTAGATTCATTCTCTTCGTGTACTCTGTTTTATATGCACGGCTCCCCGGAGTATAATTTCTATATGCTGTTAATGATTTATTGTAAATAACATCAAAATTCTCAGATTTGCTATCTGCCAATAAAGCCTCAATAACATAACTCTTCAATGCATTTTCTATAAACATTACCTTAGGATAAAGAACTGTTTTAAGTCGCATATCATATTTATTCAGTGCTATAATTTCATCCAAAGAGCTAAAATTAACACGGTTAGTATCCTCTCGAATAAATCTATATCCCTTAAATCCATGATAATAGCCCATATTTCTAAGTGCTTGTGTCTGTGAGCTTTTAACATTGATATGGTGTGTATTACGTAAATATTTCATCAACTGGTAAATTGATAACATGTATAACTTTCTTTCATCATTTATAAGGTTTATTATAGCACCAAACACTTACTTTTTCCACAGAAAAAACGCCCCAGCCTAAGCCGGAGCGTCATCTCTTTTCCATATTAAACTACCTTAAACATCTTCTGCGACATCGTTTTCTCTTTCTTCTGCTCAACCTCCGCCTGTGCCTTCCTAAACTCTTCCATCCGTTTCAATTCTTCCTCAGCATCATCGAATCCGATATGCGTGTACACATTCATTGTGACCGATATATCCGAATGCCCCATGAGGTACTGCAGCGTCTTGGGATTCATTCCCGATTTTGCCATATTCGAACAATACGTGTGTCGGCATACATGAGGTGTGATGTTTGGCATCTGCACCCGGTAGATGTCATTGTATCTGCCGACCATATGATTGAATCGGTGCTGCCAATGCATTGCCACAAGTGGCATTCCATTATCATCGTAAAACAGAAATCCGCTATATCCGTCTATGGACTTCTCCACTTTCGGTGCATTTCTATCCTCAATAATCGCCTGAAACATCTGTGCCACATCCTCTGTGATTGGCAATACTCTTGTTCCGGCATCCGTCTTTGTGGTTTCTATGATGTATCGCATATCCG
>OBAS01002039.1_pt1 | contig 10561 bp, 5 predicted proteins | sample 1517591 | NCBI WGS metagenome assembly OBAS01 (sample SAMN04571700, study PRJEB22368) | human gut metagenome | biome: human gut; material: stool | host: Homo sapiens | place: Luxembourg | collected 2012-10-05
CCGGCTGGACACGGCGAGTCCGCCATAGCCGAGTCCAAGGTAGGTGCCGATAAGTCCGCGATCTTCCTCGACCATGCGGGTCATGGTGGTCAGGCTCATGAGCACGGCGACCAGCAGGAACACAATCGGGAATGCGCGGCCGATGGATTCGATGGAACTGACATCTGATTTGAGCGAGCTGAATCCGTCGATCGAAGCGCGCGTCTGCACATACCAACGTGCGTTGGCCACATCGTCGATGCGCCGTTGCTGCTTGGCGAATTCGCTTTCCGCTTCGCTTCGCATCGCATCGAGTGCAGACTGCGCATCATCCAGTTTCGCCTTGCCGTCCGCGAGCTGTTGTTCGCCTTCTTTCAGCTGCCGCTCGCCTTCTTCAAGCTGCCGCTTGCCGCTGGCCAGTTGGGCGGCCTGCGCTTCAAGTTGCGCCGACTGGGTTTCGAGGGTTGCGGCATTCGCTTCGAGTTCCGCGGATTTGGTATTGAGCTGTGCCTCTCCTGCAGCCGCTTCCTGTTCCTTGGCGGTCAGTTGCGCGTTCTGCTGGTCCAAGGTGGATTGTGCGGGGGCAATGGTTTCGTTTAATGTGCGCTGCAAATCGGCTTTCTGCTGGGTCAGACTGTCTCGCTGCGTTTGCAGTTCCGTTTGCTTGGCGGCCAGCTGTTGCCGCAGCTCACTGATTGACGGCACTTCAGGCAGGGTAATGCCAAGGCGCGCGAGCAGTTGCTTGATGGCCTGCCATGTGGGTGAGTTGAAGTCGATATTCGGGTCAAGTTGCGCCAGTAGATTGTTGGCCTGTCGAATCATGGGCAGCATCTGATCAATTTGCGCCATGCCTTGGTCGATTTGGGTAATGCCCTGTTCGATTTTCGTGCGATTGGCGGTCAGTTCCGTTTGCGCCGCATCGAGCTGTTTGCGAGCCGAGGTGAGCTGCGTTTTGCCTGATTCGAGCTGGGTGCGCGCTTCGGCTATCTGCTGGCGACCTTGCGCGATCTGTTGACGGGCCGTTGCAATCTGCGCACGTCCATCGGCGAGCTGCCGTTCGCCATCGGTAATGGTTGTCCTGTTGTTCTCCAATTCGGTACGGCTATCTTGCAATGTCGTTTCGTTGGCTTCCAGCTCGGCCCAGTTGTCGTCGATCTGCTTCTGGGCTTCGTCCAGCTGCTCGTTGGCCTCGTCTTGGGCATCGTCCAGTTTGCGCTGCGCGCTGGAGACGATCTGTTGACGACGGGCTTTCTGGCGTGTGGTCTGTATCTGATGTTCGATACGGTCGGCCACGGTTTTGACGGCTTCATCGTAGGCATCGGAAAACGTGTCAAAATCGGACGCACCAGTGACGGCAACCGATATCGCAGTGTATATATTGCCGGTCACGCCGTCGCTGGGTGCAAAGAACGTATAGTCCTCGGATGAGGTGGACCGGAAGGAGGTCATGCCCGAATAGCCGTCTGGATTGTTGAGGTCGCGCGGGTCGAGTACGACGCCGGTGATGGTGAGTTTCGTGGGGAACTGCGGGGATTGCTCGGCGTCGGCGTCCGTATTGGCGTCGGACTTCGCATCGGATGCCGAGGCATTGGCGGCGACACCTACCGTATCGGCATTATTGGAATCGTCAGTCTCCGTGGCCGCTACCGATATGACGGATGAAGAGGTGTCTTGTGGCGTCACAGTAATGGTGCCGCCAATCTTGAGTCCGCTATCGTTCAGGAATTGCTGCGTAACCGCCACTTCGCCGGCCTTGTTCGGCAGTTTGCCCTGCCGTATGTACGGCTGGTCAAGCCCTTCGGTACCGATTTCCTGCATGGTCACGGTTTTCTTGGTGCCGTCCACCAACGTGGTCACCGTCTGAGAACGTTCGGGCTGCACGGTTTGCACACCGTCGATTCGGCGCAGTGCCGTTGCATCATCATCGGTCAGGCCGTATGTGGATAGCACCTGCAGGTCATGCAGCCCCTGCTGATCGTAAAAACGACCGGCCGCCAGAAAAGCATCGCGGCATCCGGCGTAGATGCCGGTCAGCACGGCCACGCCAAGCAGCGTAATGACGGCGATCGAGACGAACCTCTTCCAGCTGCGCAGCCAGCAACGCAACGTATCTTTGGCAAATACCGCAGAAACGCCCGCTCCTCGACCGCCGCTATCGTCGAGGTTCCGCCGTTTCACAGAATGTTTCACAGGTTGTTTCACGAATCGCCTCGCTTGTTTCACGGGGCGTTTCACAGAGTGTCTTGCAGTGAGCATCGCCAATCACCTACCATTCGATATCGGCGATGGGCTGCGGCGTTGCGTTGACCTCCTCGCTGGTCACCTTGCCGGAGCGGAAGCGAATCACTTTGTGAGCCATCGGTGCAAGCGCGGAATTATGCGTGATGATCATCACGGTCATGCCTTGCGTTTGGCAAATATCCTGCAGCAGCTGCAGTACTTCCTTACCGGTCTCGTAATCGAGCGCACCGGTCGGCTCGTCACACAACAGCAGCTTCGGCTTTTTGGCAATCGCGCGGGCGATGGATACACGCTGTTGTTCGCCGCCGGACAGTTGCGCGGGGAAGTTGTCCATCCTCTCCCCCAGTCCGACTTTGCGCAGCGTTTCCTCTGGATCGAAATGGTCAGGGCAGATTTGCGAGGCGAGCTCCACGTTTTCGAGCGCGGTAAGGTTAGGCACCAGATTGTAGAACTGGAAGACGAAGCCGATATCGTTGCGCCGGTAGGTCACCAGTTCCTTTTTCCGCAGGCCCGTAATATCGCGCCCGCCGACCACTACGCGGCCGGAAGTCGCGGTATCCATGCCGCCCAGAATGTTCAATGCCGTGGTTTTGCCGGCACCGGACTGCCCCAGAATCACGCTTAATTCGCCTTGTTCGGCGGTGAAGCTGGCCTCGTCGAGCGCGCGAATCACACTGCTGCCAGAAGGATATTCCTTGACCACATGGTCGAATTCGATATACGCCATCGCACACCTCCAACGCGCTCGTGGCAGCCACCTAGCCCCATAGGCCCCGCCAGAACTTCCTGCTATACTCAAGTAAAACAACACTGTGTCGGTTCTGCAACCAACAGTTGGATTGTGGGTTGTCGGAACTTGGGGAGAAGGCCATGGCCAAAGAATTGACGGAAAGCCGCCGCACCCGCTACACGAGACGTGCCATGCAGGACGCGCTTATCGAGTTGCTGCGCGATCAGCCGCTCGGCTCCATCACCGTTAAAGCGTTGTGCGAGCGGGCCGATGTGAATCGTTCCACGTTTTACGCGCATTATGCGAGCATCGAGGAACTGCTGCACGACATTGAAGACGAAACCATGGCCTGGGTCACCACCGCACTCGAACAGCTACTCGCCCAGCCAGATCCTGCCGGCATCGAGCATGTTATTGAGCGCATCTGCCAGTACATTGCCGACAATCGCAATCATCTCCAAGTGCTGATGAGCCCGAAAGCGGATATCGGTTTCCAGCAGCAGCTGCTGGGATTGATTTACAGCCAGCGCGGTGTAGGCGAACAGTTGCAATCTTCGGCGGGTTACCCAGCCGAGGCGCAGATGCGTATGCGATTCGCCGTGTCCGGCAGCATTGGGCTTTTGCAATATTGGCTCGCCACCGATCTCGCGGCCTCTCCCGAATCGGTGTCCCACACCATCTTCACCATGTGTATGCCTGCCACGCAGTGAGCACAGTGAATTCAGTGAACTCAGTGAACTCAGTGAAGCGTGCGGTTTCATAAGCATCGCTCGCTATAGCTTCGCCTGCTCACCGGCCGCGCCCACGCCCGCGCTTGCAATAGCGCACAAATAGACGATTGACCATTTCTGAGACGATACGGCGGCATAGAATAACGAACGTTGCGCATCACGGCAAGCCCCGCGTGCGCCAAACCCAAGAAATGTGAGAGAAGAGCACAATGAGCACTACTGATGCGCCTAAGAAGCCGCGCGAAACCGACGACGTGCCGGTGCCGGCCACGCTGCGCAAGTCATTGAAAAACCGCCACATCCAGCTGATTGCGCTGGGCGGCGCCATCGGAACCGGCCTGTTCTATGGTTCCAGTGAATCCATCGCGCTGGCCGGACCCTCGATTCTGCTCGCCTACTTGGTTGGCGGCCTCGCGATTTTCGCGATTGTGCGTGCACTGTCTGAAATGTCCGTTGAGGATCCGAAGGCGGGCGCGTTCAGCTACTATGCCACCTGCTACTGGTCCAAGCGCGCCGGCTTTATTTCCGGCTGGAACTACTGGTTCAACTACATCCTCGTCTCGATGGTGGAGCTATCAGTGGTGGGTTCGTTTGTGAACTACTGGTTCCCGGCGATTCCGACATGGGTGTCGGCGGCCGTGTTCTTGGTGATCATCTGCGCCGCCAACCTGCTGGGCGTCTCTAAATTCGGTGAGTTCGAGTTCTGGTTCGCCATCATCAAGATTGTGGCCGTGATCGCCATGATTATCGGCGGCCTGGCCGTCATCATCTTTGTCCTGCCCACCGCATCCGGCGTGCGCGCAAGCTTCGCGAACTGGTTCACCGTGGGTAACGGCTTCTTCCCGAACGGCCTGATGGGGCAGAATTCCGACGGTTCCTGGACCGGCCTGCTGATGGCACTGGTTGTGGTGATGTTCAGCTTCGGCGGCACCGAGCTCATCGGCATCACCGCCGGCGAAACCGAGGATCCGAAGACCACGATTCCGCGCGCCACCAATGATATTATTTGGCGAATCCTCGTGTTCTACATCGGCGCTCTGGGTGTGATCATGGCCGTAGTGCCGTGGAACACCATCGATGGCAAGTCCAGCCCGTTCGTGCAGATCTTCGATTCCGTGGGCATTCACGCGGCTGCCGGTATTTTGAACTTCGTGTGCCTGACCGCTGTGATGAGCGTCTACAACTCCGGCCTGTACGCCAACTCCCGCATGTTGTACTCGCTGGCCAAGCAGGGCAATGCGCCCGCTTACTTGGGCAAGCTCAACTCGCGCGGCGTGCCAGTGGCCGGCGTGCTGACGTCCGCCGCGATCACCGCCATCGCCGTGGTCGTGGTGTTCGTGTGGCCTGAGTTCGCGTTCAACTACCTGATGTCGATTGCCACCATTGCCGGCATCATCAACTGGACGATGATCATGCTCACCGAAATGAAGTTCCGTAAGGTGGTCGCCGCGGGCGGCGCTCCCGAGGATTCCGAGCTGGCCGGGCTGAGCGGCCAGGAGGCACTGGACGCGATTCACTTCAAACTGCCGTTTGCCAAGGTGACCCCGTGGGTGGTGCTGGCGTTCCTGGCGCTGGTCGTGGTGCTGATGTGCTTCTCCACCAGCTACCGCATCGCCGTCATCGCCGGCGTGATCTGGCTGGCCATCCTCTTCGCCGCCTACCAGCTCACTCAGGCGAAGAAGTAAGGCTCCATTTGCGAATAGCTCTCACTGATGAGCACTCAGTGAGAGCTATTCGCAAATGGGATTTATTCATGAAACAGCTCATCGATGCCGACGAGCTGAACGTCGGATTGAGACGCCGCAGCATCGTCGACCAGTGATTGATCGAAACCGCCGAGCGAAAACAGCAGGTATGTTCGCTGGCCGATACCGGTTCGCGCAGCACGGTCTCGCAGTAGATTCAGCACGGAACGGTCCACCGGCGCATTGCGGAATTTGCACTCGCCCACAATGGCAGCATCAGACGCATTGTCAACGGCCATCACGTCTATCTCATCCTGACGATCCCACCAACGGCCAACCGCACGCGCACGGAAGGGCAACCGTCCAGCAGCACTCTCACGCCACATCCATTCACGGCACAGACCCTCGAACGGTTTGCCGGCAAAATCATGTAATACCGGCTTGATATGACGCTCGTATACGCCTTCCACATCGCCCCGCTCCAATTCCGAACGATACGGAAAGACAAACGAATACCAAAATCGGAAGAAATTGTCGCTCAGCTGATACAGCCCACGCGAACCTTTCGCCCGCTCCTTAGGCTTCGCCGTGACTGGGAACTCACGTTCCACAATCCCCAGTTCCATAAGATTGGCGAGATACGACGATACTGTTGCGTTTGCCATCATCGTGTGTGTCGCGATCTCATTCAGCGAAGTTGCGCCGAGCGCGATCGCCCGTATCACGCTGTTATATTTCGCAGTTTCCCGCAGTTCTTCGTGCAACAAAAATTCAACCTCGCTGTATAGCGGAGCAATGCGTCTCAGAATATGCCGCTTGACATTTGCGTCTATGGTCTCATCTGGGTCAAATTCCTCTAGGTAACGCGGGATACCGCCCAGTATTGCGTAGGCCAGCGCCTTATCCTCGCTACTATAGTTGGGGAAGAATTGCGCTGCATCCCAATATGGCATCGGCAGCATCTTCAGGATGCCGGTCGCACGACCATATAGCGGCGATTTTTCTCCCAACAGCTCCTTTTCGATGAAGCTCATGGCACTGCCGCAAATCACAATCATCAGATTTGCATGACGCAACGTGTGGTCCCAAAGATTCTGTAGCACTGACGGCAATGACGGATCAGATTTGACCAGATAAGGAAACTCATCGAATATCACAAGCCTGCGGCCGCCATCGCTCGGCTCTGGCAGCCGGGTTAACTCGGTTAACGCCCTTTCCCAAGAAGGATATTGACTCAGATAATCCTTGCCCGGGGCACCCGCCTCGAACATGAGACGGGAGAACGATGCCAGCTGTTCATCTTTAGTGGCATTCTGCGCCGCGAAGAATAAGGTTTCCTTGTCTTTTGCGAGTTGAATAAGCGTCTCTGTTTTTCCCACGCGCCTGCGGCCGTAGACGAACACAAGCTGTGCCCTACGCTCAGTGAAACATTCCTGCAGTTGCTTGAGGTCATCGTCTCGTCCGATGAATGCCATGCTGCCCGCCTCCTTTATGCCATACGCCGGCGTATTTCTATCGCATCACGATTTATTGTATCACGATTAGTATAATCGTGATTATACAAGCTGTGACGAGGTGCGGGTACGGGCCAATTTGCAAAAAACTCTCACTGAGGGGGAGGTGGTGACGGCTTTGAGGTCGAGCTTGCCGCAGGTCAGGTAGACTCGACCTCAAAGCCGTCACCACCACTTGACCATCACCCACCACAAACAGCGAATAGCCAAAAAAATGACGCATGTGCTGTTATACATTAAAACGCACAGAAAATCACACATATACTGTGCGATTTTCTGTGCGTTGCAGTGAGCAGCTACTCAGTTATGCGCGGCGCTTGCGCCAGATGGACAGCGCAATGCCGGCAGCGGCGAGCAGCACCATGGCACCGCTCACGCCATATACGGCGGCACCGGTGGCCGGCAACTTGCCGTCAGACTTGGTGTCATCGGTCTTGTTGTCGGTCTTGTCGCCTGCGTTATCGCCCTTGTTGTCACCATCGCCGGTATCCGGCTTGGTGGGCGTTTCCGCCTTCTGCAATGCTGCGATGGCGGCGCTCAGATCAGCGGCGGCCTTGTCAACCACAGCCTGGTCGGAGGAAGCGAGCGCAGCCTTGGCGACCTGCAGTGCCTTGGCGAGCGCAGCCCAGGAATCGGCCGTGTAGTCGGATTCCTTGAGCGCTTCGGCGGCGGCGATCTGCTTGTTGAGCTCAGCCAAATCGACCTTGCCCTGTTCAATGCCGTCAACCGTAGTATCGGATGGATTGACCAAACCATCGGTGTAGCCGTCGTAAGCAACCGCAACAGTGCCAGAGACGCTGGCCGGGAGGGTCACAGTGGCCTTGCCTTCGGCGTCGAGCTTCACGGTCTTGGACCAGTCGCCAGCAGAGAACTTCACCGAACCGGCGAGCGTGCCCTTATCGGCGGCGGTCACCGTGGCGGTGAGCTCGCGGGTGCCGGCGTTGTACACGGCCTTGGTGGTGGAGTCAACAGCCTCGATGTGCGTCGGGTTGGCAGCGGTCCAGGACTTCGTCACCTTGAGCACAGACTCAGGCACGTTCACGAACGCACCGTGACGCACCTTGTCCGGCAGACCGCCGTTAGCACCCTGAGTGATGTAGCCCTGAGCGCCCGGCTCGGCTTTGACCGGCTTCTTTTCGTTGTTGAAGTCCGGGTAACGCTTGGTCATCGGGTTGTCCCACGTGGTCTTGGAAAGCTCGGCACCCGTGGTCATAAATGCACGGTAGGCGAAGTTGTCGGACAGCAGAATGTAGCCGTCGTCGTCCTTCGTGTTGAGTTCGTCATCCTTGTTGAGCTTGATGGTCTCTGGTCCTTCGAACGGCAGCAACGCCTGCTCGAGCAGCTGCCAACCGGTGTTCGGGTCCTGACCCGGAGATGCCTCGGTGGTCGGTGCAGTCAGCACCTTGGAACGCTCAAGGAAGATGCTCTTACCAGTGGTGATGTAATCGCCAGCGGCACCGCCCTGCTCATTCTTGGTGAATCGGTAGTAGTAGCCACCGATCTTACGCACGGTGGAATCAATGCGCGAGTAGCCGGTGTCCTGCCACATCTGCGGCTCGGTGAAGTTCACGAAGTCGCGGGTGATGGCGTAACGCACCTGAGCATAGGAGCTATTGCCGGTTTTGTCGTTCTTGACCGGAGTGGTACGGGTGTCATCAGTGAACATGCGGGAAGAGAAGAACACCACGTAAGCGTTCAGGTCATCATCCCAGTAAGCTTCCGGCGCCCAGGTCATACCGGCGTTCGGCGTGTTGATGGTGATGCCGCCGTTGCCGTCGCCGTTGGTACGGGTCCAGTTCATCATATCGGTGGACTCGTAGACCTCAACTTTCCGAGAACCGTTAACCTGGTTCTGGCTCCAGCCCATTGACGAGACCTTGAGATCAGTGGCAATCAGGTAGTACTTGTCGCCTTCGTGGGAACGCAGCACGAACATGTCACGCAAGCCACCCGTGTCTGCATCATTGGTAAGTACCGCCTGGCCATTGTTGCGAGTCTTAAACGTGAAGAAATCGTTCTTCTCAGTGGAAGCCACCCAGGCCTTTTCTCCACCGTTGCTGTCGCTCTCAAAAGTGACGGCCGCATAGCCGGTGTCAGGCGCGATGCGGGTCTTCTCCTTGACAGTGACCTCGATGGTCTTGGTGACCTTCTCACCGCCGTTGTAGGAAGCGGTGGCGGTCAGCGTAACCGGCTTGGAATCACCGTCGCCGTAGGCCGGACGATTGATGATGCCAGCACCACGATACGGGTCATCGGCACCAGTGGTCCTGTTTTCGTACTTCTCGTTAGTGGACGTAATGAGCTTCTCGTCCGAGGACTTCCACGTAATCGCCGAGCCGTTCTTGGTGCCCTTGGCGACTAGCGGCAGATTCTCGGCCGCCGGAACTTTCAGCGCAGCAATCGCGGCATCGAGGTCGGCTGCGGCGGCGTTCTGGGCGTTCATCGGCTCAACGGTGACGGGCAGTTCGGCCTTCACACCACCCAGCTCAGTGGTGGCGGTGATGGTGGCAGTACCAGCCTTGACGCCGGTTACAGTACCGTCTGCGGCGACCTTGGCCACGGACTCATCGGAGGAGGACCAGGTGACGTTCTTGCTCACGGCGTCGTCCGGAGTGACGGTGGCGGTGAGCTTGGTGGAGTCCTTCTCAATCAGGGTGAGCTTGTTGTTCACCACACCGGTACCGGAAATCGCAACGGCGGTCGGCATGGTCAGGTCAGCGCCCCTGTAGACCTTGATATCATCCATTGCACCATTCCAGTACTCATCGACGGAGTAGAACGACTTGCCGATGTAGGCGGTGGTCGCACCGAGATCGCTCATCTTGATGCCGGTGTTGGCCTTGAAAATGATCAGGGCATTGTTGCGGAACACGGCAAGGTTGGTGCCGTCCACGACAATCTTGTAATCGGCCCAGCTGTTGTCGTTGCCGGAAACGGTGACCTTGGATCCCTGTTCGTTACCCCAGTTGTTGTTGGAGATAACGCCCTTGATGGCGGTCTTGCTGTTGTAGAACATCAGGTACTTGTTGGCGTTGGCCTGATCGGTGGTGTTGGCGTCGTTCGAGCCGTCCTTGCCGACGATGAACGAGAAGAACTTGCCGCTGTCGTCGTGACGAGTCTTGGACGCGAACTCCAGAGTGAAGGAGTCGCCGGCGTCCTTGAACAGCTGGTCATCGATCTGGGCGTACTGGCCATCGCCGCGCAGTGAGAGCGCCTCGTTGTTGCTGCGGTCACCGTACTGTTCGATCTTGGCGCCGTCCTTCAGCGTCAGGTTGTACTTGCCGGTCGAATCGGCAATCGCGCTGTTCGTGGTGCCGTTTTTGCCCGTGAAGTCCCAGCTGGCGAGCAGCGTCGGTTCAGCAGCCTTAGTAGTCTGCACTGTCGCGGTATCGGTTGTCTGTGGTTGGGAATCTTCCGATTCCATGGCATACGTCGTCGGAACTACTGCCACCATCGTTGATATTGCAATCAACGATGCTGCCATCTTCTTCCAATGCTTCACCGCATCTCTCCTTGTCCTTTGCCTCGACCCACTTGTCGGGTGTCTCGTTCGCCTCTACGTGAACGCAAACATTATTTGCGATGATACCATTACGGCACTGAGACTCAGTGTGCCAGATTCCTTAGGCAGATTCTAGTGGTGGTTGCAACACCTGAGGTTTGAGCGGCCTTCCATGGTCA
>OBAS01002044.1_pt1 | contig 10532 bp, 4 predicted proteins | sample 1517591 | NCBI WGS metagenome assembly OBAS01 (sample SAMN04571700, study PRJEB22368) | human gut metagenome | biome: human gut; material: stool | host: Homo sapiens | place: Luxembourg | collected 2012-10-05
GATGTTTGGCAATTGATCGTGAATAATTACGATGGTTATCGCTTCTTGCCGGAGGCCGAACCCTTGTTCAATTCCACGATCCTGACCTATTTCTTCAAGAAATTCGCCGTTCGTAAAGGTGGAATCCCTAGTGAGCTGGTGGATGAGAACCTGCGTACGGATATCGGTTGGATCCGTCATCTGACTCTTTCCCTTGAGAACGCCAAGGAGATGCTGGACGCCTTGGTGATCGATGATGAGTTGTCCTATAACGTTTCCGACCTGTCCAGCAAGTTCAACAAGAGGAAATTCTTCGACAAGAGCATCTATCCGGTCAGCCTCTTTTATCTGGGCATGACCACGCTGCGGAGTAATTACCGCATGGTGCTGCCCAACCTCACGATGCGCAGCATCTACATGGACTATTACAACGAGATGAATCATATCGAGGGAAATGCCCAACGCTATGTCCCCACTTACGAGCGTTTCACCGAGGAGCGTCGTTTTGAGCCGCTGGTGCAAAACTACTTCGAGCAATACCTCGGTCAGTTCCCTGCGCAGGTGTTCGACAAGATCAACGAGAATTTCATCCGTTGCTCCTTCTTCGAGCTTTGTTCCCGTTACCTGAGCAGCTGCTATACGTTCGCCATCGAGCAGAACAATTCGGCGGGACGTTCCGATTTCGAGATGACCGGTATCCCCGGCACGGACTATTACAAGGACGACCGGTTGGCGGAATTCAAGTATTTCAAAGCGAAAGAAGCGGAGCGCATGCTGGCGCTCAGCGATCCCCGTCCCGAGGACGTGGCGCAAGTGCTCGCCTACGCCAAGGATACCAAGGTGAAGTTCCCACACTATCATGTCCGTTCCTACATTGTATATATCTGTGCCAACAAAGGATGGAAATGCTGGGAGGTGACTCCGTGATATTATCCCAATTGCTTTATTAATAGTACTTTGTGGTGCCAATGATGTGCCATGCTATTGGCACATCCGTAACATGGGTAGTGGCACAAGCCTCTCTTCCTTGGTTTACCAGTCGTACTCCTCGAAATAAGCGTCGAAGTCTTTTGGTTCCTTCACCCCACAGCGTTTAAGCGCATTCAATACGACCTGTTGCTCGGAGGGTGAGAGCGGCCTTTCTCCCTTGCGGACACGGTAGTAAGTGCGCCGGCTGAAGTGCCTCATGAGTCCCGGGATAACGGAGAGCATCTGTTTGTGTGGCAAGCTCTCCAATAGGCTTACGAATCCCGCAGCATAGCGTACTTTCTTGTTCGGACGGTAATAAGGGCAAGTTCCCTTCAATGAGGCGAGGTGTCTCCTCGTTAAAGGTGATTGTTTGTTTCGGCGTTCTGGAATAGGGGTGTTTACGCGTGCGGCCTACCTCATGAATTTACGAGGTAGGCCGCATAAAAATAGCTATTATCAAGTACTTATTTAACCGTAACATTCCATCCGGAAAGAATACCTCCGTAGAAGTAAAAGTCTACGCAGAATGTTTTTCCTGTGTTTAGCTCTTTGACCTCGTAGTATTTCGTGGCACCTTTTTCGTTCACCAATTTATAATCGGCGATATTCGGAATAGGCACGTTGGCGAGCTCCTTGATCTTTGCGTTTATCATGTTCAAGATATCCATGTTCTCGAAAGGATTCGTTACTTTGGTACTCTTGGATAAAGCCGGATTCACCCCATTGTTCTCGGCACGAACCGCACGAACACTATCCGCATAAGCCTTGAACATCGCACGGCTTTCCGGAGTGCGTAAAGCGGATACGGTAAAGATAGAGATTCCTTCCGCCCCATGATTTAGCGCGGCGTCCATGCTGGCTTGCATATCGTCTGAAACCATTAAGCCGCAGTAAAGCGTTGTTTTCGGGTTCTTATCCCGAACATCCTCTATCATACAGTCTGAGATAAAACTAATATCTTCCGTGTAGAAGTTATGGTATACCATGGGGAAGACAATGTCCAGATTCCATTTACCCCAGTCTTGACGAACCATTTTGGACGCCATCTTGGGGGTTGGGAAAGGAGAGGCCGCCATTTTCTTTCCATAGGAGTGAACCACGTCGGCGATCATATTGGCAACCTCGGTAATCTGGTCACAACGGAATTGAAGCCATTTCTCGTCTTGCGAGGGATCTTCTTGTTCCCTTGGATCATATCCGTAAGCGGCCTTGAACTTCTCGATCATAGCCGGGTGATAGCCAAAATCCCATTGCGGATATTCTTGATCTTGCACGATACCGTATTTCGGCCAAAGGGTAGTCGGCAGGATAACGTCCACGAAACGGTTGTAATCGATAGCGATACCGTTCAAACCCTCTACCTCGCAGTAAGCCTCTATTTTCTTCTTGATAAACTCCCGTACCTCGGGTAAGGCAGGGCACATAAATTTGTAGTAATCCACGTAAGCGGTCGTATCGGCCAAGCTTTGTCCGTTACGGTTTACGCTGAACCATTCGGGATGTTCTTTTAAGATAGCGTCTCGGTCATGTTCCAGATTCATCGTCCATAACCAAGCGTAGACCTCTATCCCATGTTTTTGGGCGATGGGAATAGCGGCCCGATAATCATCCGGAGTAGGGGCGTTTAGCATGACACCGTCTATCCCCGCCTCATTCATGATCGTGCAGATGGAGTCGAAATTCATTCCGGGCTGGTAATCCAACCAAGTCCAGAACATCGGATAAGCATCTTTCGTATCATTTTTCGGGGAACTGCAAGCACCTACGCAGCAAGCTACCAGAAGCAATACTAAATAATTTATGTGTCTCATAAGTTTAATGATTTATCCGTTAAAGATACGTATTCCTGTTTAATGCCGTTCTTTTTTCAGCGTAAATATCGGTAAATAAAAGAAGATGCCTAGGATAGACATGATAAGGCCGCCTATCGTTCCGGCGGCGAGCGGGAACCAAAAGGCTTCTTTATCGGTGCCTAGCATGAACGGGATAAATCCGAGTATGGTCGATATAACGGTTAGGAAAATCGGCGTGATCTTGGCGTTCCATGCCTTGGGGAAATAGCGGGTATCCGTTCCCGAATTTGGTTATATTCGTTTAAGATATAGATACTGGCGTTTACCGTGATACCGCATAATAAAACGAAGGAGGCGAATCCACCTTGGTCGAAGTTCAGTTTGAACCAATAGAAGGTCAGGAATACCCCGATATAAGAGATCGGTATGACAAAAATGACCGCCAGCGGTTGTTTCAAGGAATTAAACAAGATACTGGTCGTAAAGAAAATAATAACGATGATCAAGAATAATAACGCATATTGTTTATTATCTTTCTGATCCCATGACCAATAGTTCTTTTCCGCTTTAGCCGTATATCCCATAGGCAGGATCTTGTTAAACTCTCTAAGTTCCCTTTTCTGTATCTTCTCGCCTTGTGAGGAAGCTCCGATATATTCATATTGCAGGCAGAGCCTGTATTGCTGGTTTACTTTCGCTATCTGTTGAGGGGTCTGGCTTTTCTCGACGATAGCGAGTTCGGACAACTTATAGGATTTATCACGGATGGTTTGAGGTACATATTGCATACTCCATATATCGAACTCCTTTGATTGGCGGGAAGAAAGTTTTAGCTTTTCCGTCTCGTTATCAACGACGATGGTACCTGCGTAGATATCTTTACCGAAAACAGGCCGGATAGACGCGAATAAATCGATAGGCAATATATCCGCTTGCGCCATACGGGATTTATTCAAGTTGAAGTAGAATTCCTGATAATCATCCTTCCACCAAGAAAACTCGGAATTGATCAATACTTCCTTGATACGGCGATACGTAAGCAATTTCTCCCGCAGTTTCTCCGCCCATTCGTATAGCTCGTCATAATTATATCCGTACATCTCGATCCGGAAAGAACCTGCGTTCTCACGGACATCATTGCTGAAACCTTGGTCCATAAGTCCCCATACGCCCCAACTTCCACCACCTAATTCCAACGCTTTGCTAATCACCCTGCTTTTCAAGGTGTAGGGGAAACCACTTCGCTCGTTCTCACGGGTGAAATAGACGTTGATACTGGCTTGACGTGCGTTATAGATACTGGTCTGGAACTGCCGTATTTCCTTATAGGTACTCAAGTAAGCCTCCATTCGGTTGATCAAGTGGTTCATTTGATCAAGGGTCGTACCGTTTGGCATGGAAGCGCTGATACTTAATACCGTTTCTTCATTCCGGGTAAAATAACTTCCCTCGTATACCTTTTGGACAAATAGGCGCAAGGTTCCTCCCAAACTCTTATCGACGATAGGTTTTATCGTTTCCTTCCAAATATCTTTCGCTGCGAATTCATTGTAGCGGGCGATCCACAAAGAGTCCCTTGCGGATAGATCCTTCTCTTCCGGCTCGATCTTCTCCGGCAATAAAAATATCGGTAGTCCGAAAGCCAGTACTAGAATAAGGCAAGCCAGCTTTTTCCAATTGCAAAGGAAACGGATCTGCGTCCGGTAATAATGAGAGAAATAGACTGGGAAACGGTGTATGAACGACCGTATCGGACGGACCACCGGATGTTGTTTCCAATGACTCCGAGCTTTTGGGGAAGAAGAAGCGGCTTTCTTCGGGTGCAAATTCATCTTATCGATCAATGCCGGAACCAAGAATAACGCGATGAACAAAGATACGGCCAGATTAATGATCACGACAGCGGCGAAATCTTGTAAATTCAACCGTATCTTCTCATCCAAGAAGAAGATAATCACGAGGGCACCCATAGTCGTCAAAGTTGCCGCCAGAATAGACAAGAAAGCTTTCCGGTCATGATGGTGCCGGATGTGATCAGTCATCACGATCGTATTATCGATCACCAAGCTGAGAGAGATCGTGATACCCGCCAGCGAGTACAATTGCATCTCCAACCCTAATAAATAATAAAGGATAACGGCTATACACAGGTTGATACTTAAACTGATGATGATCAAGAATAGATAATGTACATTCCGGGTAATCAGCAGAACGAAGAGCAAGAGGATCAAGATGGTCAAGCCTGTACGGACGTAGATTTTATCCAATTCTTCTTGGATAAATTCGGTAGCGTCGTAACTGGTATGGATCTCGTAACCGGGAGGAAGCAAGGTGCGGATATGTTCCATTTCTTCCTTCACTTTCTTGGCTAATTGCAACTGGTTGGCAGTCTCTTCCGCACGGATAGACAGGTAAATAGAGTTTAAACCATTGATCCGGTAGTAACTTTGCGGGGCCTCTTCTTGCCGGGTTACCTTTATCAATTGATCCAGCCGGATTAAGCTACCATCTTTGTTTGCGACGGTGATATGCGATGGTTCGAACCCATTCGTGATCTTTTCCGGCATTAACGCCAGACGAATCCATTCCTTGCCGATATCTCCTTGTCCCATATTAGCGGTTCCAAGGAACTCTTTTTTGTAATATTGGCTGATCGCCGATTGGATATCCTCTATCGTGATCCCCAGATCCCGTAGCTGGCGGCTATCGTATTCCAAGCGCCATTCCATAGGGGTTGCCCCGCTAACATCGATACGATAAATACCTTGCACGCTGCTAAGCCGGGGCTTTATCTGATCCTCGGCGAATCGCTGAATGAATATCGGGGTAGCGGAAGCGTTCAAGGTATAACTCATGAACGGGCGTGATTCCTTGTCGTCCGGACGGCTCATCTCTAAAATCGGATAACTTAATTCCTCCGGAAGGTCCGGCCACGTCTGCCTTACAATGGTTGATGCCTCGAAACGTGCGGCGTCTATATTCGTATGTTTATCTAGTTCTAAGGTAATCCTTCCCCATCCGTTTCCCGAGGTCGAGGAGATCTCTTTAATTCCTTTGATACGGGCAAGCATCGCCTCCAACCGGGAGGTTACCTCCATCTCGATAACCCTCGCTGAGTTGGAGGGCATATTATAGCTGATACTTAATTTCGGCAGCGTACGGGAGGGAGATAGCTTGATCGGCAATAAAGGCACGAAAGCGATCCCCGCCAATGCGATACAAAGGAAGGTGACGATGATCGTAAAGGATGATATGTTCGGCTTAGAACCCATGCTCGTAATCAAATTCATTGGCTAATGAGATGCCTGTCTCGAAATCATGTAAGGTGAGCTTACGTATTTTGTAATAGCTCAACCAATAATTTTGCAAGGCCGTGATATAATTACGTTGCGCTTCCTGCTGTCGGTTCAAGGAGAGCGTAAGGCTATTGATATCCGCTTTGCCGATCATGAAACGTTGCTTGGTCTCGTTATAGGCCATGATTGCGATATCCAAAGCCTCTTCGGCGCTGGCGATCAGGTTTTGCTGTACATTGAAATCACCGACGGTCATGATAACGTCTTCCTCCAATGTGACTTCCGTCTGCCGTGCGGATATTTGCGTAACATTTAGATTGCTTTTGGCTATATTGTATTTACCCTTCCGTACTCCCCAGTCTATAAGGGGAATAGAGATAGATATCGATACCAAGTCCTGCTGCAGCGGATTCTTGTAAACTTCCTTAAACTGGGTCGCTACTTGATTGAAACCGATACTGGCATTCAAGGAAGCGTTGAATAAGGTTTCCTTTTTGGTCTTATCCACTTGTTGCTCGGCCTCTAACACCTCTTGTCGCACTTCCAGAAACTTGGGGTTATTCTCCCTGGCTAACGTCAATGCTTGATCCACCGGAATATCCATATCATGGGGGCGTGACGGCAGCCGAAGCCGTATCTCCGTATTCTTATCGAAATTCAAATACGAGGCCAGACTGAACATGGCTCGCTTCAAGGCTATATCGGCGTTTTGTAACGTATTGCGGGCATTGATCGCATCCAGCTTGAGTGTCAGTAAATCCGCTTGACTAATAGCCGCGATCTTATGCCGCTCTTGGCCGGTACGGTATAACGTATCGGTTGTCGCTACATTTTCTTTGGCCATATCATATTCTACTTGAGCCATGGCTAAAGAGAAAAAATAAGTGGTGGCTTGCTCGCTGACGGTCTCGATATTATAAAGCAACTCTTTCTTTACTTTCTCATATTTTAGAGGCTCTATCTTCTTCTCCCACCGGAAAGGATTGTATCCCAATAAATCTTGGCTGTATCCGATACGGATTGGAACGGAGGTGAACTGATTATAAGTATTCGAGCCGAAATAGCGCATATACCCCAGATCCGTGTCCACGAAGAAACTACCACCCAGCATATCGAAGTTCTGCTTGATCTTTAAGTTTCCTCCCGCATAAAAGGACTGTTGCTTACGGTATTCGTCGATGTCTTTTTCTGAATCGTATCGTTTCGTGATATCCCGGTAATATTCGGCGGGTGTGATATTCAATGTAAGACTAGGCAGTCGCTCCGCTTTGTAATTACGAAACTCCCAGTAGCCGGACAAGAATAGGTTTTTCGTACGAAAAGCCTCCAGCGAGCTATCGGCGGCCAATGAGATCGTCTTCTCAAGGGAAAGGACGAGCGATTGGGCCGATACTCCTTCGGCTAATAGCGAACAGAACGCGTATAAAACTAGGAATGTCCTCTTGTATCTTTTTTTCATAATGCATGTCTCCTATAGATAAACCAATAAACCAAAGGGATAATAAATAAACTGACTACCGTACCGATCAGCATCGCCGAGATCATGGCAATGGAGAGTGGCTTTTGCAACTCACTTCCCATATCGAACGTGAATAGTAGCGGTACCATACCGAATATAGTTGTCAATGAGGTCATGATAATCGGGCGCAGACGGCGACGACCCGCCTCATGGATCGCTTCCATCAAGGGTACACCTTCTTTCCGAAGCTCATTGATCGCGTCCAGTTTCAAGATAGAGTCGTTTATGATGATACCGCAAGTTACCACGATACCGATAGCACTCATCAGGTTTAAGGTATGCCCGCATATCCATAATATCAGTAAGGAGGCGGCTACGTCTATAGGTATTTCCAGCAGGACGATCAAGGGCTGCAAGAAGCTCTCGAATTGCGCCGCTAAGATAAAGTATATGAACAAGATGACGACCAGTTCATTCAGCATTTGTTGGTTCGAGAAGAAGCTTCCCGAGAAATCGATGTCCCAATTCGTCTTATCTTTGGATTCGCAGCGGACGAGCTCCCGAATATTTTCCATTAACTGTTCCGCGTTCTCTACTTGATAGAAGCTAAAAGGAATATATTCCCCGTTCTTTCCAGCGGTGAGTATCTTCAAATCCTCTCCGGGAGTAATTTTTGTTACTGCGCTAAGAGGGACATGATTCGTCTTTTGGTTTTCGTCCGGTTGCGTACGGATTAACGTATTATGTAGGATATGATCGACCGTTTGCTCGTTTCCGGCTAGCGTGATCGGTAAATACTGTTGATAAGAGCGTAAGGTAGCGACTTCATTTTCCTTGAAGGCCGTCTTAAGTACCCGGTAGACCTCTTCATAGGAGATATTATAAAGTAATAGTTTCTGATGGTCTATGGATATGTTTAATTGATTCTCGAAAGCTACGCCAACGGGAGCGAGACCGGTCTTACTCTCTAGTGTTTTCTCTAGTTTTTGCAAAGTAGGGGCTCGAGGCCCAAAAATATTTTTACGGGCATAGAACTCGGCTACGATATCGGCCTCACCGGTTACGAACAGTTTCTCAAACACAGTCTCCGGCGGAGAGAACGATAATACGGCTGTCGGGTAATTTCGCTTTACCCAAGCGGAGATTTCTTGTTGTAAAGGAGCGATAGCATCGGTCTCTTCTGTCTTGAAATAAAGCTCTACTTCCGAGATGGATAATTCCCTGTCTCGGTTTAGCAGGAATTGTTGCTGTCCGATATAGGCCGTGTGTTGCGCACCTAACCGATCGGCCTCACCAAATAATTCGGTGACTCTCTTTCTATTCTCATCAATATGGATGTTCTCATTCCATTCAACATGTGCGATTAACTCATTCTGATCGATTTCCGGCATCCGGCTTTTGGGGATCATATAGAATAGGATCGCGCAAAGGGGGATAGTGACAGCTACAAATAGTAGGCTAGTGGTTTTATGCCTGAATATGAAATCAACCCCTCCGTCATAGAATCGGTCTAGCGTATGCTCCTTGATCAAATTGTTTATTTTCAGATTGAAAAAGGAATGCTTGATCTCCGGTATGCTGTAAACTAATTTGTAAAGTACAGGCAGTAACATGATTCCAGTGAAATAAGACCATTAAACCAACCGTAACAGCAAACGCCTGATCGAAGAAAATCGCTCCCGCTATACCACTCATAAATACCAGCGGGACGAATACGGCGATCGTGGTAAATGTGGAACTAAGCATGGGGGTGATTACTTCTGTGGTCCCTTTTATACACGCTTCTTCCAGATTATCTCCTTTTGCCCGGTATTGCGCTATATTCTCCGTCACGATGATGGAACTGTCTATCATCATACCCAATGCCAAAATCAATCCGGATAGGGAGATGATATTTAAGGACATATTGAAAAGGTAGAAGAACAAGAAACTAATGATGATACTGACTACCATACTTAGTCCGATTACCGCCGGGCTTTTTACGTCCCCGAGGAAAAGGATCGCCACGATGCAGATAAATAAGAAACCTAACGATAGATTCTGTTTGAGGTTGGAGATCGTATAATCCAATAACTCGGTCTGGTTTCTTGTGATCGTAAATTCAATATCCGGGTAAATAGACTTGAAATAATCGGTAACCTCGGCAAGCGCCTCTTTCATATTGTCCATATTCTCATCCGCTTGCTTGATAACGGCTAATGTAACGGCCCTTTCCCCGTTGGCTAGCGATAAGCCGGTTTCTTTTTCCGGTACGACAGCTACTTTTGCCAGATCTTTTATCTGGAAGATCCGGTCATTCTTACGGATATAGATATTTTGTACGTCTTCCGGTGTACGTAATAAGGTAGAAAATTTGATATTGTACTCATAATAACCATCCCGTACGGTCATGCTTCCCGGCTCTATATTATTGGCAGACAAGGCTGATTCCAAATTATTTAACGTAATATCAGCCATATCCAAGAGCTTCATATCCGGTACGATCTGTAATTGCCGTCCTAATATGCCCGTGATATCCACCATTGCGACTTCCGGCAACTGTTCGATCCTTCGTTTGATTACTGTTTCCGCGAATTGGCAAAGATCGAGGAAAGCCTCGTCGTTTTCAATTGTCTTGAGTGTGAGGTTGAGGCAAAACACCGGAATGTCCGTAGCGCTCGCCTTGACTACCCGTGGACGTTCTACCTCACGGGGCAGGTAATTCATGGCGGCGTCTATTTTCTCATTGACCTCTATAAAGGCAAGATCCGTGTTCGTGCCAAAGTCGAAGCTAAGGCGGATAATACCCGCTCCATCGCGAGTCTCGCTATGGATATCCCGTAATCCTGCCACTTGCATCAATTGCAAACGGACCGGCTTTACGACAGTATTTTCCAATTCCCGTGCGGATGTATTTTGCCCGGATATCTGAACGGTAATCTCAGGTATGGCGATATCAGGCAATAAGGAGACCGGTATGGTGAAATAAGTCACCAACCCCACGATAAAGCAGGCCGTAAAAGCCATCAATACCGCTATCGGACGTTGTAGCAGGAA
>OBAS01002057.1_pt1 | contig 10493 bp, 8 predicted proteins | sample 1517591 | NCBI WGS metagenome assembly OBAS01 (sample SAMN04571700, study PRJEB22368) | human gut metagenome | biome: human gut; material: stool | host: Homo sapiens | place: Luxembourg | collected 2012-10-05
GTTACAAACGGTCAACGGGCTGAGGTAAAGCGGGCCTGCACCGCGAAGGAATATCTCTGATTTCCGCGTCCGCTTCGCCATAAAGAAGTCTTTTGCTTTACAAGTGTATCATTCCAACAACTACAAACTTTTATGGATGATCCTAAAACGAACCAAAGCACCCCAGATTCTTTCCGGCGATATTGTCGCAATGACTTTCATTGGCAAACTGGTTTCTGTATTCGTCACAATCTACACGATCTTCGTTGTTGCAATCGTGACAGGTGTTGTGGTCAATTATTACGGACAGATCGTAGAGATGCAACGTCGTGAAACAGCAATGATGTTCCTGGATAAATTAGAACGTCTCCCGGAACTTTCCAAAGAAGACCTGGAAGACATCTCAAAAAGAGTACAAAAATTCCGCTGAGTGTTCACTCAACGGAATTTTTGCTTTCCACTTTTTCTTATCTTTATGTCTTCTATTTCTCGGATACTTCTGAGTTTGTATCTCTCACCTGCGGAATTAATGAAGCTGCCAGTTTCCCTTTTCCACGATGTGTCAGATATAAAATTCCAATTACAGAAAATACAACAGCTCCGACAAAATTCACCATAAGATCTTTCATTGTATCTACGATTCCAATGTCTAAATATCCGCCCAGATTCCAAGTCTCACCGTTGATCACAACGGACTGAACATCTACATTGATCGGGATATTTGCTCCTGTCGGATTCAGCTTTACTGAATTGATTGCCGGAACAATCCAGTCTTTCTGCATATCCATTCCGAAGAACCAATCCATACTGAATTCAAAGAACTCCCACAAAACACCAACTGTCATTGAAAAACAAAATGCAAAAAATGCCACAAAATATGGGGACATCTTAATTGAGAATCGATCACTTCGGTTGAATAAATCAATCAGTGCAAACCCGATGGCTGCCATCAAAAATCCATTCGTTGTATGCAAAATGGTATCCCATACCGGAATCTTTACATAAAATGCATTGATTTCTCCAAGTATCTCTGCCGAAAAGATAAAGATCAGAATCACCGTTTCCAAACCAACCGGAATTGTCACTCCAAGTTTCTTATCAATAAACTGTGGCACCATAAATAAAATCAATGTTAGAATCCCAAGAAACATATTGTGATAGTTCCCAAGAAAGAATTGTCTGATAATTGAGACAATAACCAACATTGTCAGTATCATCTGGACTCTTGTTCTATTTCTTGCTTTTTTACTTAATTCGCTCATTTCTTCCCCTCCTTTTTCTCTCAACACATGCGGTCAAAAACACTTTTTATTGCATATTTAGGATATACCGCATCTTTTTTCAACAAAAGGTGTCAGGCCGAAGTTTAAAATAACAGTTTCCACATATGCCTGACACCTTTCTATCTATCGTTTATAGATTCACTTTTATTTTACTTCTGTTTTCTTCTTCTAATAACATAAATCATTCCACCGATCACTGCGATTGATCCTGCAATCATCAGAATCCAGATGTAGCTGATGCTGTCTCCTGTCTTTGCTGTTTTCACCTGTTTTCCTGACACTGAAGTTCCTGTTGGTTTCTTTCCGGCAGTACCTGTCGATGTTTCCTTCGAATCGGTTGGATTCTTTGTTTCTTCTTTCTTCACGATCTGATACTCTATCTGATAGTCTGTATCCTCTCCGTGAAGCACATAATTATCACTCTGTTCGCCGATCATTCCGACAATAGTGGCTGTATATGTTCCGGTCTTGATTTCATTTCCACCTTCTACAACCGCCTTGCAGTCATCTTCGAACAATACCCCTGTAAATTCTGCAGACACATTTGCTTCTTTCCCTGTATCAATCACAGTTCCGTCCGTATTCCATGCAACGCCCAGTGGTTTTGGCTGTACCTGCAGCGTTCCTGGTTTAAACAGTACTGTGTAATTCACATTATCTGCTGTCAACGGAGTTTTTTCTGTAATATCATAAAGACCGACCTTACAGTTTTCTTTTTCTGCATTTCCTGCTGTCAATGTGACATTTATTTTCAAATCCTCTAACTGATCATCCCCTGCCAGACTTCCATCACTGATTGACCAGGTATACTCTGTAATTGTCTGTCCATATTCTTTCTCCATACGGTCCGGTCTGATCGTAACCCTTCTCGGCAATCCAGTTACAGGAACTGATGACGTAACTGTTTTATAATTCGGATTAAATGGAGTGAAGATCATCTCCTGCTCACTCTGGTTCTCTGCTACCGTAAGCATTGCAGTATTATCTGCAAAACGAAATACACCATTACCTGACTGACCTGTACGAACTGCCTTTCTCAAGCTATCTCCATAAGTCACTTCTACTGTAGGGAAAGTCACTTCCGGATCTGCCGGAAGAATCTCATATTTCCATACACACACACGTCTCATGCCGGAAAAGATATAATTCGCATTTGTCAGTCCTATTGCAAGTGCTTTATAAGAGCCGACTTCTGTACGCTGTGCATTCAGCAGTCTCTTAATCTCACAGCTGTCATTTTCTAAAAGGCTGTCTGCTTTCACGTTTGCTTCTATTCCACATGCATTTCCTGTATATGTATACTGTGCTGCCGCATTCCATTCTATCTCTGCTTCCTTTTGTGATACATTAAGGAATGCTGGACGAACTACAACATCATAATTACTATTTGATGCATTATCTTTCAGAATAACATATTTTCCTGCATTTCCATAAGCACCAAGAATGTCATCTCCATCTTCATCTGTTGTACTTCCTGACAAAATATCTTCCTGTACGATTGTTGTTGCTTTCAGTGTCAGTCCAAGACTATCAACTGTATCTCCCGGAAGAAGTTTCTCCTTTTCTGAATCACTGATCGTAAATGTAAGATCTTCACTCGTCAATATCTCTCCGTATGTCTTTGCTTTCTTTTCTGCATTGACAACAATTCTCCGTGCACTGCTGCTTTCATCAATCGCTTCACTTTGCAACTGTTCTATCTCCTGGATTTCCATTTCATCTGTTGCATTTGCTGAAACGACTTCCGACTTGTTCACTGTTTTTACCGGAACGCACATAGTAACACTTTTGTATTTTTTATTATCTGCCGGCTGAAAGATCAGTTCAAATTTTGTCTGATCTGTCACTTCCTGATCTGTCACAACATGATCTGCATCTTTGAATACCCATGCCCCTGCCGGTGCATCTTCAATCCCTTTTAATGTAGCTTCTGCCAGTGTCTGACCATATTCAACTTCTACTTCCGGTGTCGGAAGCTTTGGTTCAAATATCATGTTGCTGTTTGTCTCATAGATCAACCGTGCCATTGGATCATCAATAAAGTTAAGCATTACTGTTCCAAGGAATCGGTTGTCAATACAATTGCCTTCGTCTTTAAATAATCTCGGATTAATTTCCCGTGTCAATCCTAACGGTGCTCCTCGTGAGCAAGAAGTATAATTAAATACCCAAGAATTGTACTCGATCGGATGGCTTGTATCCTGTCCTGTTGTTTGCTTCATTGTTTCTAATATATACGGCCACTTCTCACTTCCATATGTATTATATGCATCCTGAATATACACATGATTTTTTCCATCATCATATAATTTATACGCATATTTATAATCTTTATATTTTATGTCATCCCAATTCGCAAGGTTAAATCCCATCGCACGTTCAACCGAACTTTCGTAGTCCTTGGTTAGATTAAATCTTCGAAGAAATATGATTTTTCCCCTTGCTTCCTTCATTGATGGGATATCCCCTCCACTGTAGACCTTGTCCTTATTTTTTTCAATAAATTCAGCTACCGCATGCTCTAATCCAATTGTAGAACCGGCATCTGATTTTACTGTAAGAATGACTGTTTCTGACTTATGCTTCTCTAAAAAACCGAGGGAGGTATTGAGGATTGACTGTAATGTAAGATCACTTCCGTTTTTTTCCTGACACTGCCATAATTCGCCTCCATGTACTATCTTTACGTCTGCCACAGAAGCATCATCTTTTGTCGCATTTGCACGGATATCAAAGCTGCGTGCTCCCATATTTAACTGTTCATCATAATAAAGATTCTGACATGATGTAATGGATACCTGTGGTATATCATCCTCTACAACTCCTGCTGTTCCTGTATCATGTGTTGCCGGAATATTTACAGATGATAAAAGTGCATCATCCGGAATATTTGCCATCCAGTTTTCTGCATAATAGTACTTCGTCTTCTCTGTGTTTCCTGCCAAAATAGACAGATCTATTTTCGTTCCTTGTTCTCCAAGCTTTAATCCATTAACAGTCTCCAGAATGTACAAACCACTTCTTGCATTCTGAATCAGGTATGTTCCATCCGATTGTTTGAAAAAACGCCAAAGCTGGCTTGTATTTTGATTATGATCAAATTCTTCTTCTACCCACAAATTAATAGTGGTATTCATTCTTCCCGATTCTGATTGCACATCAAGAGCAAGTCCTGTATCTTTTTCTCCTTCTGAAATGCTTTCGATTTGATAAGCATTATAATCCTTAACCCAGGTCAGCTTCCATTTACTTGTTGTTCCCATTGTATAAAAATGAGGAAGTGCACCCGGAACCAGACTATCCGCCATTCTGTTTAAAGCTGCCAGTTCTCCGGCTTTGTGAATCTCACAGACGGCTGTTTTATCATCTTTGTGCAGTACCTGACTTTCCTTTCCCGTAAACGGAACCACGGATTTTGTAATCAACCAGACTTTTCTATTTTTCTCATCTGTCTGAATGATCTTTGGATTGTTATTATTCAGTTTTCCTTCATATCCGATCCATTTTCCACTGTTTCTATTTTTAATATAGTACCTCGCATTTCCATTTGCATCATTACCAATATAATAAAATGCAAACTGACGGTGATTGTTTCCCTTTACTTTACTGTCTGAAGACTCCCATAAATGAAGTACTGCACCGTTGTTTTTACTTTTACCATCTACATCTGCAAAACGGTCCGTTCCATCAACTTTAATATGTTTAATTCCATACCATTCATTTTCTATATGATCTAACCGAAAACGACAATTATCTCCTCCTGAAGTATCCAAATGAACTACACTGTTTTTTTCTGCACTATCGTTTACATTCCAGCGATATCTCGTATTTTCCTCAAGTGTAATAAATAATTCATTTCCTGTCTCCATCGTCTGTACACTTTTTCCACCGGAATTCTCTGCATTTACACTGACTGGTATTCCTGTAAGTGTGATTGTCATACATATGAGCACTGCCATTATTCTTTTGATTTTTTTCATGTATTTCTCTCCTCCTCATCGTATTTAGGCAACTCCATTTCTTTTTATTATATTTTTGATATCTTTTTTTACAATATTTCTGACACGAATTGCCCGAAAATGGCACGAATTGTCATTCTGTGGTATACTAGTTTTAGATTTTAACTTAACTATCTGCTTGTTATCGGTCATGTGTAGTGTGTAAAGTAATATTTCCTTCAAGCAGATACAACTCTGGGAGGATTTTCATATGACAATCGCTATTGTTGATGATATTAAGGAAGAACGTGTTCTGCTACGAACACGGTTAGAAAAGATTTTTCATCAGAAAGATATGGGATTTCATTGCTGTGAGTATGAGAATGGGGAGGCATTTCTTGAAGCTTCGAAGGATCAGGACATCACAGTTTTATTTTTGGACATTTATATGGATGGTGCAAATGGGATTGAAATTGCAAAGGAATTCAGGAAATCGAATAAAGACTGTCTGCTGATCTTTACAACAACATCCTCGGATCATGCGTTGGAAGGTTTTCAGGTTCGTGCCATGCACTATCTTGTAAAGCCCTATACCGAGGATGAACTTTCTTCTTTAACTGATGAGATTTTGTCCAGAATCCCCACTCCCGAGAAAACACTTCCATTGAAAGTAAATGGGAGTGAATTTCAAGTACCGTTTAAAACGATCGTCCATGCGGATCATTTTTCTCATATGATTCACATTCATACAACTGCAAAAAAAGAACTTGTCATCCGACAATCCTTCAGTTCTTTTACTGCTCCATTAAAAGAAGATTCCCGCTTTTTTGTCTGCAACAGGGGAACGATCATTAATATGGAACATGCAGTTGATTTTGATGGAACGATGTTTCTATTGGATGACGGAAGCAAGATTGCTGTCAGTCGAGAACTAAGCAAACTGGCACGACAACACTTTATGGATTATTTATTTCAAAGGGAGGATTTCTAATGCGTACAATAATTTTTCAGGCTTTGGAATTTACAGTTCTGATTCCGGGCATGTTGCTTGCATATCTCCCTGTGAACTCATCTTTAAAGCAAAAACCTAAGAAAATGATTGCCTGGATGCTTCCTCTTCTTGTCATAATTTCTTTTTTGAGTGGATTTGTATGCAACAGATTTCATTTATCAACAAGAATGATTCTTCTGCCGCTTCTGTTTCTTACGTTTATCCTGTATCAGGCAACACTGCGAATCTCACTATGGAAATCCGTCAGCATCTATCTTGCTGTCTGTGCAGTTTTTTCTTGCTTTAACAGTCTCGCAAGAGCAACGTCTGCTATGCTTAGCTTTAATTCTGAAGAACAGGCTTTTTCTGGATTCTCCGTATTTGCTGTCCTATATAACATTTTCTGTATCCTTTTTGTTATATTGATCTGGCATCCGGCTTCTCACGTTGTCAAGGACATGGTCGAGGATGAAAATCTTGCCCAGACATGGTATGTATTCTGGGTACTTCCGGTTCTTATCATCGGATTGAACCTTGTTCTCATTCCAAAATATAATACGATTCTGCACACACAGCGTTTCTTGCACGGATACATTGTGATTGTTTACGCCCTTCTTCTTATTCTCGCACTGTTTTACACAATGTTTCTGATGATGGCTAACATTTTGAATAAAAACCAAAAACTGCAGCAGGAAAATCTGTTTCTTTCTGTACAGCAGGAGCGATATGAGAATTTAAGATCTGCAATCGAAGAAGCAAGACAGGCACGACATGATATCCGTCATCATTTCGTTCAATTATCTGTCCTGGCCGAAGATGGCAATCTCGAGAAGATAAAGGACTATCTGCAGAACGCAATGGATAAAATTCCTGGCTTTGATTTTCATTTCTGTGAAAATCAGTCTGTTGATAATGTGATCGGATATTATTATGCGTTGGCTCAGAAAGAAGAGATTCCGTTTGATGCACGTGTCGATCTGCCTCAGGAGCTTTCTGTAGATGAAATGGATCTGTGTCTTATCCTTTCAAACCTTCTTGAAAATGCATTGGAAGCCAGCCGCAAGACTACAATGTCACGGCAGCAGATTTTGCTTGAGATCCGCCAGCATTCAGCTTCTCTTCTTTTAATTCGGGTTGAGAATAATTTTGATGGAATCATCAAAGAAAAGAACCATCTGCTCCATTCTACCAAACGGAAAGGTCTGGGGATTGGTACCCAGTCTGTCCGCAGAATGGCAGAAAAGAACGATGGTTCTTGTAATTTCACTTATGAAAATGGAGTCTTCACTGCAAAGATCATGCTTCGTGCTACTCTTTAGGTTGCTCCTCTTTAATATGTAAAGCGAAGGGCTTTTGATCAGTCTTTCGCTACTTCGAGTTTCTTTTTCCCAGAAAGCATTTTATGTCCTGAATAAATAGCCATCCGGCTTCTTCCTATTATTCTTAAATTTGTATTATTGAGTGGATACGCTGTGGAGTCAGAAAAAACTTCTTACTGCGACTGCCAGCGGAAAGCAGGGTGTTCCTGAGCAGGTGCATTAGCAGGGCTCTAAAGCGGGCCTGCACTGCGAAGGAATATCTCTGTTTTTCGCATCCGATTCGCCACAAAGAAGCTTTCTGATTTACAAGCGTATCTCTCCAACAACTACAAATTTAAAATACAACCACCAGCAGCATTTTAAATTGTTCTTGTCCATAAACTGCATGTGGATGTTTTGCCGGCATTACAATCGATTCTCCTTCATGAAGAATATATTCTTCTCCATCAATCGTAATCTTTCCCACTCCGTCCAGGCAGGTTACAAATGCGTCTCCACCGGATTCATGTGTGCTGATCTCTTCATCTTTATCAAACGCAAATAAGGTTACACTGAGATGCTCGTTCTGTGCCATCGTCTTGGAAACGACCTGGCCTTTCTGATAATCAATCTGCTCCTTTAATGTTACTACTTCTGCTTTTTCAAAATTTTTAATTCCTGCCATCTTTTTTCCCCTTATAAAATTCTTCCGTCAATCGAGATCGTTACGACCTGCCATGGAAGAAATTTTCCACTATTTTTTAAAGCTTTTACTGCTGCATTCTCCAATCCGCCACAGCATGGTACTTCCATTCTGAGTACCGTCACACTTTTTATATTATTCTCTGCAATGATCTGTGTCAACTTTTCACTGTAATCAATTTGATCTAATTTAGGACATCCGATCAATGTTATTTTTCCTTTCATGAACTCCTCATGCATATTTGCATAAGCATATGCAGTACAATCTGCAGCAATCAGTAATTTTACATCTTCAAAATATGGTGCATTAACAGGAACAAGTTTAATCTGACACGGCCACTGCTGAAGCTGGGACTGCACCGTCTCCCGAGATACCTCTTCCTGTAAACCACGCCTGTTAAATTCGCGGATTGCCTGTCCAGGGCAACGATGCACAGCGGAATGAAGTTGATCTGCTTTATGGGTTTCTTTTCTTTCCATATTAGCTTTTACTGCTGCCTCATCATATGCCGCAGCTTCTCTTTCTATAAAACTGATCGCACCGGTCGGACAATTTGGAAGGCAATCTCCCAGTCCGTCGCAATAATCATCACGCATCAGTCTTGCCTTTCCGTCAACCATACCGATTGCCCCTTCATGACAGGCGGTCACGCATATTCCACAGCCATTACATTTTTCTTCATCTATCTGAATCACTCTTCTTATCATATTATATCTTCTCCCTTCAATTTCTATTGCAATTATATTATAATAAATTTAATATTTATGTGGTTATAACCACGAAAGGAGATTTTTATGAAACTTTTCCACACTCCGCTTTTCCTTGGAATCACAGAATCCGAATTTGAGACCATGAAAGAATTACATTCCATGCGTTCTTCTTTTTTCTTTAAAAATGGAACTATCTTTCATACCGGGGATCTGATCCACGAAATCGGAATCATTGAATCCGGTAGCGTAAATATTGAAAATATTGATCTTTTAGGCAATAAAAGTATTTTAAGCAATATTTCACAGGGGCAGATTTTTGCCGAAACTTATGCAATCTGCCATGAACCGATGCTGGTCGATGTCGTTGCTATAGAGGATACACAAGTTCTCTTCGCTGATCTTGATATTCTCCTTAGCAATCGGTATGCTTCTCAGCCATGGCACGCAAAAATCATGCAAAATATCCTGAAGCTTTCGGTACAGAAAAATCTGGTTTTATCGAATCGTATTTTCTGTACTTCTGCTAAAACGATCCGCTCCCGCCTTTTAACTTATCTGTCCATGGAATCTGTCAAAGCCGGGAATACTACCTTTCAGATCCCCTTTGACCGACAGCAGCTCGCTGACTATCTAAATGTAGATCGTACTGCCCTTTCCAAAGAACTTGGGAAAATGCGGACTGATGGGATTCTCGATTTTTATAAAAATAAGTTTACGCTGCGGTCTTTCTGAATCCCTGACTGACCGCTGCATAAACTTTTCCTTTGTCTTTTCCTCTTCCGGGATACATTCCCGGCTATTTTTTAATCTTATATGTTCAGACTTTTATCTTTCTGCCCACTTGTTCTCCCAGCTTCACCAGCGTCTCATACCCGGCTTCTGTATTCCGGATCAGATCTTCATCCGGCTGTACTTTGCCCGGTTCTGTCATCAGGATCACAGTTGATCCCCCAAACTCAAACATTCCCTTTTCTGTTCCACGGCAGACCCTGCAGTTTCTCTGCTCATGATTTTTGATCTTTCCTACCATCAAAGCACCAACTTCCATCATCAGCACCGTTCCAAGAGTTTCTGTCTTTAACAGACAGTATTCCCTTGCATTCATTTTGTAGATCGGACAGGCATCATTCGCCACCGGATTAACTGTATGAAGGATTCCTTTTATCTTCTTCTGCGAAGACTTTATTCCATCTGCCACATAGCAATAGCGATGATAATCATCCACCGTCAACCGCAGGATATAGATCCAGCCACCATAATAATGCTTTGCCAGATGTGCGTCCTGAAGTAATTGCTCTGCTGTATAAGCCGTATGCTTGATCTCAAATTTTCCTTTTTCACAGATCGGATATACACTCACTTTTCCGTCACACGGACTGATCAGCACTTCTTCATCCATTTCCACCGGACGTTCTTCTGCTTTGATCTTTCTTGTGAAAAATTCATTATAAGAAGCAAACTCCTGCTTTTCATATTGACTGAGATTGATCTGATTCTTTTCAACAAATGGACGGATTGCCACTGCCGAAAGTCTTGTACTCAGAAACGTTCCGCCAAGCTTTGATACCCAGGGACTGAGAAAAGGACGGAT
>OBAS01002062.1_pt1 | contig 10474 bp, 9 predicted proteins | sample 1517591 | NCBI WGS metagenome assembly OBAS01 (sample SAMN04571700, study PRJEB22368) | human gut metagenome | biome: human gut; material: stool | host: Homo sapiens | place: Luxembourg | collected 2012-10-05
CTCAGCCGTCCGTTTGCTACGTAAAACTGGAAGAATGCGTGGCAAGGAGGGAGGTTCATGTGATCCAGGTCTCCTACATTCCATGCACTGACAATGATGCGGCGTGAATCGGGATTGTGCTTGATGGCATCTACAGCTTCGCTGATCTGGTCGATAAATCCTCCGTTGTAGGTTGGCCACGAACGCCACTGGTATCCATATATATGTCCCAGATCGCCTGTTTCGTCCGCCCATTCGTTCCAGATGCGTACGCCGTGGTCCTGCAAATATTTCACATTCGTGTCTCCTTTGAGGAACCACAGTAGTTCGTAAATGATTGATTTCAGATGAAGTTTCTTGGTAGTCAGGCAAGGGAATCCCTCGTCCAGGTTGAAACGCATCTGGTGTCCGAAGACACTGATGGTTCCCGTTCCGGTACGGTCACCTTTTTCTATTCCCTCCGTCAACACTCGGTCGAGCAGGTCTAAATATTGTTTCATGCGAATGGTATACTTCTTGGGTTACTAAAAATTCCTGCCAAAGTTACAAAAACAGCCTGAATAACTTACAGGAATGGTGTGAATAAGTTCGCAAACCAGCACTTAAACTTCTTCCAGGCTGATTTTTGTTTCCACATTTCCGGGGTCAGGCGGGTGCAGTGCAGCATGTCGGCTTCGAAAACGTCATTCAGTTGTTGCGTAATGTCCTTGTCGAAGATGAACGCATTCGTTTCGTAATCATATCGCAGGCTGCGGCTGTTCAGGTTGGCTGTACCCACGGTACAGAACAGGTCGTCCACCATCATGATTTTCGAGTGATGAAATCCGCCGTTGTACAAATAGATCATTGCCCCTTTTTTCATCAGTTTCTGTACGGCATAGAGCGAAGCATCCGGTGTGAAAGGAATGTCGGATTTGGAAGAAATCATAATTTCCACTTTCGTCCCCCGGTTCAAAGCCCTTTTGAGTGCCTTGCGGATGGATGAAGTCGGTACGAAATACGGGTTCACGATGCGTACATCATGTTGCGCTGCATAGATGGACATGGCATACGTATGGCTCAACATGCGGGAATTCCGTTTCGGAGTGCGGTCTACAATCGAAATGACCGTATTGCAGCTGTCGGCCCGCTCCGGGTGGTTCGGAAAATATTCTTCGCCCACGATGTTTTGCTTGGTGGTTTTATTCCAGATGTCGAGGAAGATTTCTTGAAGGATGTTTACCGCATCGCCTTCAATGCGGATATGCATATCGCGCCAGGTGCCTATCTTGGGGAGTCCGTTGATATAATAGTCGGCAATATTCATTCCGCCGGTATATCCTATTTTGCCGTCGATGACTGCAATCTTCCGATGGTCGCGGTGAGCCGCATGATTGATATACGGGAACTTGAACGGATCGAATTTTACGATTTCGATTCCTTTCTCCCGGATTGCTTTCAGATGCCTTTTCTTGAGTGGTTTGTTGTTCGACCAGTTACCGAATGCATCGAACATCGCCCTTACTTTGACACCTTCCTTCACTTTTTCGCCCAGCAGGTCGAACAGTGCATTGGCTATGGAGTCATTGCGAAAATTAAAATATTCCAGATGAATGTGGTGTTTTGCCCCACGGATGGCTTCGAACAAGTCCTCAAATTTTTCCCGTCCGCTTTTGATAAGTTTCACCTTATTATTATCGGTTATGGGGATATTCGAGTATTCCAGAAATTGTAACACGAGGGAGTCGCTTCGGATGAATTGTGTGGTGTCCTCCCGCTGCATCAACAGGCTGTCAATATTCTGTGTTCGGGCAGTGCCTATAGAGAGAATGATCGCTATTATTAAAACGTATAATTTCAAAACCTCAGTCTTTATTTAGTTTACAAGGAAACAAAGATACAACATCTCTGTTCTTGCCTTCTTTTTGTCAAGAGCAGATTTAGTATAGATTAACAATTTGGCACTTCTTTGGAAAAGAATAGGAGTAACTTCCGATATCATCAGGAGATAATCATTTATCTCCTGATGATATCGGGTCGAAGAACCGGGCTTCGGAGGTGAATGATTACTGCTTTTAACGAAAACTCACCGTCTTCCGCCCCCCAAGATACCGTCTATTCTCTCCGGACACACCGTCTGCCGGAAGACTTGCCGATGATACCATAAAAAAAAGGGAGAAGCTGAAACTTCTCCCTTTTACCTCATATTAAATTGAATATATTGTATGTATCTTGTTTACAAAGATAGTACATCCCGAGTCCGAAAGCAAGTTTTTCGTCTGTTTTTCGGGCAGTTATATTGAATATCCTGCATTGCTTTCGTATGATCTCTGCGTGTTATGCCATCGACCATGCCTTGCGCGCTCCGAAGAAGGCAAGTACCAGAGCGGCGATATACAGGGATTTCGGGTCGAATCCTGTTGTGGCACTTTGCTGGACCATCGAGACAAATACTTCGCGCAGTGTACTGATGGTGGCTTGCAGACCTCCCAAAGTGAAGAACAAAATGACGCATACTACTGCGCAGGCTGCTCCCCATGCCTGAACCAGCCGGTGGTTCCGTCCCGGGAGGTTACGCATGACGCGGCGGCTGAATCCGTTGTCTTCTATTTCCTGTTTTTGCTCGCCGAAGAATTGCTTCAGGAGTTTATCATCTGTTTCCGTCATAACCGTTTTGTTTTAAGTAAATAGCTAATTTATCTTTAGCCCTTGAAAGGTGCGATTTGACCGTTCCTACCGGGCACCCCGTTATTCCCGCAATCTTGTCTATACTTACGTCTTCCATATAGAACAGAGTGATGCAGGTGCGTTCTATTTCTTTCAGCGTTCTGAGTGATTGGTAAACATCCATCTGTTCACCCACGTTTACTTGTTCGGTACTATTGGCAGCGTCTACTTCGCGGGCATCCAGGTCTGTTGTTTCCTTTCGGCTGCGAATATAATCATAAAATACGTTATAAGCAATTCTGTAAAGCCATGTTGAGAAACTTGAGAGATTTGTGTAGGCTTTTATAAACGTATCTTGTGCCAAGTCGTCGCTCAGTTCGCTGTCGCCGCAGGTCAGGTTCAGAAAGAAGCGCCGTACAGGCGACTGATATTTCTGTACCAATTGGTCGAAGGCCCTGGTGTTTCTGAACACCACGACCTGTGCGACTAACGATATATCATTGAGCTGGCTCATTATTTTTGTTCATTCAAAGTTTCGTCTTTGTGTGTAGGGCGTGTGAAAGGGTCTTCCGGCCGTTCATGCTGTTGATTGCGTGAGATGATCCACTGTCCGATTCCGGTGAACATCACCAGCAATCCGATGCATCCTATGCTGAATTCGTCTGTGATGGCCCAGAGGAAGATGAACAGTCCGATTCCGGTACAGATGTTCTTGATACCTTTCGTACGGTAGTCCTGCGGCAGAGTGTCTTTGAAGATACCTTCCGGCAGAGGTTGTCCGGTTGCCAGTGCCTGTTCCATCAGTCTGTACTTTGCTTTCCGGTTTTTATACCGGAAGTAGAAGGCGATGAATACGATAAAGAAGGGGAATCCGAATATCAGTATGATAACTACCAATCCTGTCAGTATGCCTCCGTTAATGGCCCCTTTGTCTATGTTGAACGGAAATTCATTGCCGAAGTCGAAACTGCTGCTTTGGTAGTCGGTGTCAACCGTACTGCTGTCCACTATGTCAGTGTATTCGGTCACGATGGTGGAGTCGGAAGAGTTCTTGTTGTCTTGGGTGATGGTTGGGTTCTGTGCCATTGCCAGCGAACAGAAAGTTACGGCTACCATCAAAGCGATAATGATACGTTTCATATTACTGTTGTTTTTTAATTGTTTTTGTTTATTTGTCTGTTAGACGTAGTTCATGCCACAGAAAGTTGCAAAGAGACGAAATATTTTTGATATTTGCAGGTATTAATACACAAAAGTGATGGGAACTACAGATCATACAGAGCAAGATTTACGGGATACGGGGACAGAAAGTGATGTTGGACTTTGATTTGGCCGGATTATATCAGGTGGAAACCCGTGTTCTGAATCAGGCTGTAAAGAGGAACAGCAAATGATTTCCTACGGATCTTATGTTCCGGCTGAATACGGAAGAATGGGAAATCTTGAAGTCACAAATTGTGATATCAAGTTGGGGAGGTACCCGTAAACTTCCCTTTGCCTTTACCGAACAAGGACTGGCCATGCTCTCCGGAGTATTAAACAGTGATCGCCATCGAAGTGAATATTTCCATTATGCGAGCTTTTGTAGCTGTCCGCCAATTGGTCTCGGCTCTTCCGGTGAATGACATCACCAGGCTGCAAGATGAAATAAAAGAGTTAAAAGAATATGTAGAAGCGGCATTTGCCGATTACAATGATATTAATGAAGATACGAGGATGCAACTTGAATTAATTAATCAGGCAATTGCTGAATTGCAGGCCAAAGACAAACAGGCAGGCGGAAAAACTCGTAATCCGATCGGTTTTATATCTTATAATAAGGAAAAATGAAATTACCTATATCATTTATCGAATCGACCCGTGCGTTGATGGGAGATGAAGAGTATCAAGAATTGTCTGTTGCCTTGGAGCAAGAACCTCCTGCCAGTGTCCGGCTGAACAGTAAGTTTCCCGGTTTAGCCGCCTGTTCATCCATTTCAGGACGTATCCCCTGGGCGGCAGAAGGCTATTATCTGAACCAACGACTGACGTTTACGTTCGATCCCCTTTTTCATGCCGGATGTTATTACGTGCAGGAAGCCTCGTCGATGTTTGTGGAACAGGTGCTCCGCCGTTACGTTACAACCCCTGTCAAGATGCTCGATCTCTGTGCCGCTCCCGGTGGAAAGTCGACCCATGCCCGCAGTGTATTGCCCGAAGGCAGTCTGCTGGTAGCCAATGAGGTGATTCGCAACCGTTCGCAGATACTGGCGGAGAATCTGACGAAATGGGGATATGCCGATGTTGTGGTTACCAATAACGATCCTTCTGATTTTTCCCGGATCGGTTCTTTTTTCGATGTCATACTGACGGATGTGCCTTGTTCGGGCGAGGGGATGTTCCGTAAAGATCCCGGTGCCATAGAAGAGTGGAGTCCCGAGAATGTAGAGATTTGCTGGCAGCGCCAACGCAGGATTATCACTGACATCTGGCCTTGCCTGAAGCCGGGAGGAATCCTGATATACAGTACTTGTACCTATAATACGCGCGAAGACGAAGAGAATATTGCCTGGATCAGGCAGGAATTCGGTGCTGAGCCGTTACCGCTTGCCGTTCCCGCGGAGTGGAACATTACCGGTAGCTTGCTTGCCGGGGCCGATGCACCTGTCTATCGTTTCTTGCCTCATAAGACTCAGGGAGAAGGTTTCTTTCTCGCCGCTCTTCGTAAGCCGGAAGAAGACGGGGAGGCGGATACAGATCTTTTTTCTCCGAAGAAAAAGAAATCGAAGGGGGACACTGCTGCTTCACCTGTATCTAAAGAAAATCTGGCTATTGCCAAAAGTTGGTTGGCGTCTTCCGACGAATATAATCTATTGGTGAACGGCACTGCGATTACTGCTTTTCCGGTGTACTACCAAAATGACCTGGCACTGCTTCGTCAGTCTCTCCGCATCGTCCAGGCCGGTACGGAAGTGGCTGAAGTAAAAGGCAAAGATCTGATTCCCGCACATGGACTTGCTATGAGTCGTCTGTTGAAAACGTCGGTTTTTCCAACCGAAGCATTGACTTACGAACAAGCCATCGCCTATCTGCGGAAAGAGGCTATCGTCCTTCCACCTTCTGTTCCCAAAGGTTATGTACTGGTCACTTATAAAGAGATTCCTTTGGGATTTGTGAAGAACATCGGCAATCGCGCCAACAATCTTTATCCGCAGGAGTGGCGTATCCGAAGCGGATATCTGCCTGATGACATACGAACTCTGTGACAGTTAATTTATTATTCACACAAACAAACTTACTTATGAAAACAAACTTCTGTCGTTTTTTAATTGGGTTGGTTGCCTTTGTTGTCGGCATCCCAGTTATGGCCCAGACGGGACCGGATAAGGTGAAGCCTTTCAGCCATTTATCCGTTTCGCTGAATGCCGGAACACTGGGGGGAGGACTCCAGGTTGCTGCTCTGTTGAATGACTATCTGGGACTTCGTGCCGGATTCTCTTTACTGAAGTTCAAGTGTAATTACGATTATGACGGAATTCGTGATGATCAGTTGATTCAGGATGCCGGTACTCGTACCGGTTACAATCCGGATAAATACTATACCGTTCCTCTGAAAGCAAAAGCAAATATGACAAACGGCATGCTTTTGCTCGACTATTTTCCATTCAAGAGATCCGTCTTTCATGTGACCGCCGGACTGCTGTTCGGTACTTCATCCATCCTGAAAGTATCGGGACAGACAGACGAACGGATAGAGGTGGGAGATATCATTATCGAGCCGGGAGCGGACGGACGTGTGGAAGCAGCTTTGAAGACCAATGCCGTGAAACCTTATGTAGGTATTGGATTCGGACGTTCGGTAGCTCATTCACGCGTAGGGTTCAAGTTCGAATTGGGAGCTATGTTCCATGGTAATCCGAAGATTGAAGCCACTACCGGAAAGATTGTGGAAGAGGCGATCGATCAGGACCTGAGCCGTTTCAATAAGTTCCTGAAAAACTTTAAAGCTTATCCTGTGCTTAACTTCCAGTTATCATACCGGATATTTTAAATTCGTGCCCGCTCCGTGACGGAGCGGCTGACAGACACAAACTTAATTCTCAAAATAAAACACAAATGATTAGAACAATGATTGCGTCATGCCTGTTGGCATGCAGCGGGTTCGTATCCGCACAAATGACGGGTGGAAATCCCGAAGAGGTGAAACAAACTGCTCCGGCTCCTCTTTACAGAGATCCTGTTTATGACGGAGTGGCCGATCCGGTCGTAGTCTGGAATAAAGAAGACCGCAGTTGGTGGATGCTGTATACACAGCGCCGGGCCAATGTGAATGCCGGGAACGTAGCTTATTGCTATGGAAATGATATCGGTATCGCTTCCAGCCGTGACCATGGCAGGACGTGGGTTTATCGTGGAGTACTCGACCTCAATATGGAGAGAGGAAAGAATACTTTCTGGGCTCCGGAGGTGGTAAACTTCAATGGGGTATATCATTTGTTCGTATCTTATATCGAGGGGGTACGAACCGATTGGGGCGGACATGCGCGCATGGCTCACTATACAAGTAAGAACATGTGGGACTGGAAATTTGAAGGCTTTGTGAAGCTGTCATCCGATAAAACGATCGATGCGACTTTCTTCCGGATGCCCGATGGAAAATGGCGTGCCTGGTATAAAGATGAAACCCGTAATGCGGCTATCATGACGGCAGAAAGTGATGATCTGTTCCACTGGACGCTGAATGATACACCGGTGATTGACCAGAGTCGCCAAGAAGGGCCTAAGGTATTCCGTTTCGGAGGTTATTACTGGATGCTTACCGACGAATGGCACGGCATGCGTGTGTATCGTTCAAAAGATGCCACTACATGGGAGAAGCAGGGAGTGATTCTAGATAAACCCGGTACCCGTCCCGAAGATACGCCGAGCGGTGCGCATGGTGATGTGGTTGTGGTAGGAGATAAGGCTTATGTTATCTATTTTACCCATCCCGGGCGTAAGGCACATTCCGAAGAGACCAAAGATGAAGACGGTAACATCCCTTATCATTTGCGCCGTTCATCGGCACAGGTGGCAGAATTGTTGATAAAGGACGGGCAGTTGGTGGCAGACCGTTCGCCTGAGTTTAATTTCTATTTGCCCGATATGGAGGAATAACTAACAATGAACGGGCAGGAGCTATAACCGGGTGTGCCATAATTCACCACAGATTACCCAGATTAACACAAAATGAAATTAATCAACAGATAATCAGGGATATTTATCTGTGTTAATCCGTGTAATCTGTGGTGAATACGATTTTTGACACATTCCTCTTTCTCTACAGTTTATTCTTATATATCTTTGCCATTGCCTTCTGGTACTGATTCTCCAGTTGCAGATAGTTCTGTTTGCTCTGATAGACTACCGATACTTCTACAAAGTATTCTATCATACTGATTTGTCCGCCCGTCAATGCTTGTTTCAGCAGGGATAAGTCCTGTTGCGCCTGAAAAGTCTTCTCGTATTCTTCCATTGAAGTACGCAAGGTATGGGCTTCACGATAGAGCTGGGTCAGTTCCGATTCTACCTGTACCGAAGTATTAGCCCTTTGCAGGTCGACATTGAGTGACTGGGCTTTAGCTATCTTTACTTTATTGCGATTCTCGAATAGTGGGAACGAGAACCCTACTACAACTCCGTTGAACGGCTCGCCCGATTCAGTGTTACGACGGTAACCCAGTTCCAGCTTGGGTAGCCATTGCGACTTGTTGACCGCAATCTGTTTGCGGGCAGCGGCACTTTCGCTGTTGAGTGCCTGGAGGGTATAGTCCGATGCCAGGACTTCAGTTTTCAGTTCTTCGTAGTTGGAAGGGAAGATGACAGCCGGATAGTCAGCATCTTCAAACACGACCGGTATGTTTCCGTTCAGTGCAGTCAGTTCCTGAATCTTATTGCGTAAAGCAGTTTCGTTTAGTGACGCTTCTGTCTTCACGTTCAGCAATTCCAGATTGATCTTATTGGTTTCGATTACATTGGCGTCTCCTGTTTGCAAACGCTTGGCGTACATGGCTGAGAGCTCTTCGGCGTTTCGCAGCCGTTCGGTCAGTATCTGCTGTTGCTTTCGCAGCATGATGATATCCAGGCACACATCTTTTGCCTGTAGCAGGATGCCCTGACGGAATACACTCTTCTGCCCGTCAAAAGCACCGGCTTTCAGCCGGTTCAGTTGATTGCGGGTAGCATACAGGCTCGGAAAATCAAAGCTCTGGGAGACTACAAGTTCTCCGATCGTATTATTCTTGTCTTTATTATTCCACAAATGGGCATACGAAAGAGTCGGATCAGGCAGATTGTTGTCTGTCCGGGTTTCCAGTTTTTGAGAGGCAATCAATTGCGCATTGGCTTGCAACTCTTTATTATTGGTTTCAATGTTGCGCAGCACCCCGTCTATACTGGTTTGCGCTTGCAGTCCGGATAGCGCGAAGAGGGTAGCGGCAAGTATGGTTATTCGTTTCATATAATTATTGAAGTTCTTATTATTTTCTTTTTCCGTTCATCATCAGGTAAACAATCGGGATAATGAATCCGTTCAGGAAAGTCGATGTGAGCAGACCGCCCAGAATCACTTTTGCCATCGGACTCTGAATCTCGTTACCGGGCAGGCTTCCGCTCAATGCCAGCGGTATCAGTGCCAAGGCAGACGAAAGGGCTGTCATAACAATCGGGTTCAGACGGTCGAGTGATCCGCGGATTACGCTTTCGTATACTCCCAAACCTTCTACCTGTTGCAGGTGGTTGTAATGGCTGATAAGCAACATACCGTTACGGGTAGCGATACCAAACAACGAAATGAAACCGATGATGGCCGGAATACTGATTTCGCCGGTTGTGATCAGCAGGGCAAACACACCGCCGATCAGTGCCAGCGGCAGGTTTATCAGGATAACTGCCGATTCCTTCACGCTGCGGAATTCATGATACAGCAGCAGGAAGATCACTACGATGGACATGAAGGAGGTCAGTGCCAATGTACGGCTGGCTGCCTGTTCGCTTTCAAACTGACCACCATATTCGATATGATAACCTTCGGGGAGCTTGATTTGTTCGTCCACTTGCTTTTGGATGTCATTGACCACACTCCGCAAGTCGCGGTCGGCTACATTGGCGGAAATCACGATCTTACGTTTTACGTTTTCGCGATTGATGGTATTCGGCCCCATGGACGAGGCTACGTCGGCAATATAACTCAGGGGCACTTTTTTACCGTCTTGGGTGTCGACCATCAGGTTGCGTATCTTTTCGGCTTCGTCACGGAAGTTATTCTTTACTTTCACAATTAGGTCGAAACTCTTACCCTGTTCGTAAACCTGCGAAATCACCTCTCCGGCCAGTGCCACATTGATGTATTCCGAAAATTCCGGCAGGGTAATGCCGTATTTAGCCAACATTTCACGTTTGGGAGTGATTTTGAGCTGCGGGCGTTCAATCTGTTGTTCCACATTCAGGTCGGCAATGCCGGGGATATTGCCGATGGCTTCTTTTATCTGATTGCCCAGTGAGAACATTTTATTCAGGTCGTCACCAAACAGTTTGATGGCGATATTGGCTTTGGTACCGCTGAGCATAGCATCGATACGGTGGCTGATCGGTTGTCCGATTTCTATGTTTGCTCCGGTGATAGTACCCAGTTTTTCGCGTACGTCTGCCATCAGTTCGTTGCGCGAACGATCTTTCAGTTCAAACGGTGCCTCTATTTCCGAGACGTTGACTCCCAAAGCATGCTCGTCCAGTTCGGCACGTCCGGTTTTGCGGGCCACTGTCTGTATCTCGGGGATAGAGAGCAGAAGTTCCTCGGCACGGTGTCCCATCTTATCGCTCTCTTCGAGTG
>OBAS01002065.1_pt1 | contig 10465 bp, 8 predicted proteins | sample 1517591 | NCBI WGS metagenome assembly OBAS01 (sample SAMN04571700, study PRJEB22368) | human gut metagenome | biome: human gut; material: stool | host: Homo sapiens | place: Luxembourg | collected 2012-10-05
GATGAAGTTTTTCTTCGCCCTCTTCCTCATGAATTGCACTGAGAAGCATTCCACAGGATTCAATTCCCATCATGGCTCTTGGCGGCAGGTTGGTGATGGCGATCAGGGTCTTGCCGACCAGTTCTTCCGGCTCGTAGTAAGCGTGGATTCCGGAAAGGATGGTACGGTCTGTGCCGGTTCCGTCGTCCAGGGTGAACTGGAGAAGTTTCTTGGACTTCTTAACAGCCTCGCAGGCTTTTACCTTAACAGCACGGAAATCAGACTCGCTGAAAGTATCGAAGTCTACCTGCTCTTCGAACAGCGGCTCAATCTGTACTTTGGAGAAGTCAATCTTCTCGTTTGCAGTAAAGAAGCCATTGTTGTCACCAGCTGGTGCAGCAGCTTCTGCGCTCTCTGCGGAAGCAGCAGCACCAGACTGTGCAGCATTGTTTGCTTCGTTCTTTGCAGCACCCTGGGATTTCATTGTCGGGAACAATAATACGTCCCTGATTGCCTGGCTATCTGTCAGAAGCATCACAAGACGGTCGATTCCGTATCCGATTCCACCTGTTGGCGGCATACCGATTTCAAGTGCGTTGAGGAAGTCCTCATCAGTGTGCTCTGCCTCATCATCGCCTGCTGCTGCGTTGGCATCCTGTGCTGCGAAACGCTCACGCTGGTCGATTGGGTCGTTGAGCTCTGAGTATGCGTTACACATCTCCCATGTATTACAGAACAGCTCGAAACGCTCTACCTTTGTAGGATCGCTTGGCTTCTTCTTTGTGAGTGGTGATATCTCAATTGGGTGATCCATGATAAATGTTGGCTGGATAAGCTCTTTCTCACAGTACTCCTCGAAAAAGAGGTTTACGATGTCACCCTTCTTGTGGCGCTCCTCGTACTCGATATGATGCTCGTCTGCAAGCTTCTTTGCGGCTGCATCATCAGGTACCTGGTCGAAGTCTACGCCTGCGTATTTCTTGATTGCGTCTATCATTGTCATTCTTGCGAATGGCTTTCCAAGGTCGATCTCCACGCCGTTGTATGAGATTTTTGTCGAACCGCATACCTTCTCAGCGAGGTAACGGAACATTGACTCTGTCAGCTCCATCATGCCCTCGTAGTCTGTGTATGCCTGATAAAGCTCCATAAGTGTGAACTCAGGGTTGTGACGTGTGTCTACGCCCTCGTTACGGAAAACTCGTCCGATCTCGTATACTCGCTCAAGTCCTCCGACGATGAGTCTCTTTAAGTAAAGCTCAAGGGAAATACGAAGCTTTACATCCTCGTTCAATGCGTTGTAGTGTGTCTCGAATGGTCTTGCTGCGGCACCACCTGCGTTTGAGACAAGCATAGGTGTCTCAACCTCCATGAAATCACGGCCTGCAAGGAAGTTACGGATTTCCTTGAGTATCTGTGAGCGCTTGATAAATACCTCTTTGCTCTCCTGATTCATGATAAGGTCTACATATCTCTGACGGTATCTGGTGTCTGTGTCTGTCAGTCCATGGAACTTCTCCGGGAGTATCTGGAGTGATTTTGAAAGGAGTGTTATCTCCTCTGCATGGATTGAGATTTCGCCTGTCTTTGTTCTGAAAGCGAAGCCCTTTACACCGTAGATATCACCGATGTCTGATTTCTTGAAGTCTGCGTATGAGTCTTCTCCGATATTGTCCCTTGCCACATATACCTGGATATTGCCCTTTAAGTCCTGAATATTGCAGAAAGAAGCCTTACCCATGACACGCTTGAACATCATACGTCCTGCGATGCTTACCTCGATTGGCTTTGCATCCATGATTTCTCTTCTCTCGTTGTAATCGTTGTTGATTACCTCTCTCTTTGCAGCGTCATCCAAGCCCTCAACATCCGGAGCCTTTCTGTCACCGAGAATCTCAGCCTCATGAGCATTGTAAAGCTCCTTTACATCGCTGCTGTGATGAGTGACATTGTACTTTGTAATCTGGAAGGGATCCTTTCCTGCTTCCTGTAAATTCTGTAATTTTTCACGGCGGACCTTAAGGAGCTGGTTTACGTCCTGCTGCTGTCCACCCTTGTTATTATTCTGATTTGCCATTTTTTACCTCTTTTAGTTCTCTTCTGCTCTCTGGATCTCGAGTACCTTGTATGTGAGCTCTCCTACCTGAGTCTCAACAGTTACAGTATCTCCGACTTTCTTTCCAAGAAGAGCTTTACCTACAGGTGACTCGTTTGAAATCTTGCCCTTTAAGCTGTTTGCCTCTGTTGAACCAACGATTTTGTACTCAAGCTCCTCATCAAACTCACAATCTAAGATGCGGATCTTACATCCGATAGAAATCTTGTCAAGGTCAACCTCCTCCTCAACAACAACCTCTGCATTTTTAAGGATTTTCTCGATTTCCTCAATACGAGCCTCGATATCGCGCTGCTCATCCTTAGCTGCATCATACTCAGCATTCTCAGATAAATCACCCTGCTCACGAGCCTCCTTGATCTTCTGGGAAACCTCTTTACGCTTAACAACCTTTAAATGCTCAAGCTCATCCTCGAGCTTCTTAAGACCTGCATATGTCAGAATATTTTTCTTGTTATCCATGATTCTTACCCTTCTATCTTCCTTTTATTTTATTATGTTGATTTGCTAAAATGAAACTTCCCACTTCAAAGACTTAATATACCGGAAAGTATACAGTATATTCCGAAGACAAAATATGAACTGCCACGGGTTTCCATAACCCCCGGCAACGGAAACCCCGCAGCAAAGAAAAACCCTCTATCCGCGATTCGTTCCCGTGGTTAACTTCATATTTTTCTGAGGAATAAACTGTATGCTCGGCCGGTAACCACAATACCCTAAATGTGGGAAGTTTGTTTTATTAAATCGTAAAGCCTATTTTAACGCGTGTATTATAATTGAAAATCCCCACGCTGTCAAGGATTTGACCGATTTCAATTTTTAAGCTTTTCCTTATACAAAAGCTCCTCAAGCTGTTCTAAGCTCTCCACCGTATTCACTGCCGCGCGCAGCCTTGATGAATGCGGATATCCTGCCGTATACCACGCTGTGTGCTTTCTCATCTCGTGTATTCCCGTGTACTCGCCCTTGAACTCTATCATCATGCGTGCATGGCGCAGTATCATCCGGCGTACTTCCTCAAAGGATGGCTTTTCCTGATGCTCGCCGGTCTCAAAGTAATGCAGTATCTGTGAGAAAATCCATGGATTGCCCTGCGCTCCCCTGGCTATCATAAAGCCGTCGCAGCCTGTCTGCTCCTGCATTCTTATGACATCCTCTGCGCAAAGCAGGTCTCCGTTTCCTATGACCGGTATTGAGACAGCCTCTTTTACCTGCCTTATAATGTCCCAGTCGGCTTTACCGGAGTAGTACTGCTCTCTGGTCCTGCCATGCACTGCGACTGCGCTTGCGCCGCTTTCTTCAGCCACATGTGCCAGCTCTACTGCGTTGACATGCTCATCATCGAAGCCCTTTCGTATTTTTACGGTGACCGGCTTATCTATCGCTTTTACTATGCTCTCTATAATCTGACCTGCAAGAATCGGATTTTTCATGAGCGCTGAGCCCTCACCGTTATTTACGATTTTGGGCACCGGGCATCCCATGTTGATATCCAGTATGTCAAACGGTCTTTCCTCTATCTGCTTTGCTATCTGAGCCATTATCTGCGGGTCTGAGCCAAACATCTGGAGTGAAACAGGCTTTTCTCTTTCATCTATTGAAAGAAGCGACTCTGTATTTTTGTTTTTGTACAAAATTGCCTTGGCGCTGACCATTTCCATACATAAAAGGCCTGCTCCCTGCTCCTTGCACAATAAGCGAAATGGCAGGTCTGTCACGCCTGCCATAGGTCCCAGTATCAGGTTGTTTGGGAGTGTCACACTTCCTATCTGAAGCTTTCGTATCTGATGAATATCCATACTATTACTTCACTCCCTTGCGGTTCTGCTTGCGATACACGAGGTTTATGCCCTTTAATGTCAGATCCGGATCGTATACATCCACGTTTTCTGTCTCATTGGATATTATTCTGCCGAGTCCGCCGGTCACTACAACCTTTGCATCGTACATGCCTGTTTCTTCCTTTACCTTGTTGATGATATACTCTGTCTGTCCTATCTGTCCATACACAAGTCCCGCCTGCATGCTGGTGATGGTGTCCTTTCCGAGGATATTATCAGGCTTTTTAATCTCTATCTCAGGAAGCTTTGCCGCATCCTCCCAGAGTGCCTTGGCTGAGATACGTATGCCCGGTGCTGTGATTCCTCCCATGAAGGTACCGTTTTCATCGACCATATCGTAGGTGGTTGCTGTGCCAAAATCTATGACCAAAACAGGTCCTCCATATAATTCATATGCAGCTACGGCGTCTACTATACGGTCTGCGCCAATTTGCTGCGGATTTGGTGTGGCGATACGGATGCCTGTTTTGATGCCCGCCTCCACGATTATCGGCCTGATATTGAAGTATTTTATTAGGCCATTCTGCAGTGAATGCATGATATTCGGTACAACGGAGCATATGATTGCATCATGTATGTCGTCCATGCCTACCTGATTTCTTTCAAGCAGAGTGCTCAGAAGCATGCCATATTCATCTGATGTACGTGGCATTTTGGTTGTAATTCTAAAGCTCGCTTTTATCCTGTCACCATCAAACACGCCGCATGTTATGTTTGTATTTCCTACGTCCAGTGCTAAGATCATCTGTTATTCCTCCTCGAGTCCTTCTCCCAAAAATACTATGCGATAATACGTCTCTATCGACTCGAGCAGTTCTCTTCGCTCGTTGCGGTACTGCTTTATCTTTAGCACGCTTCCTATCTCGTCATAGAAAAAGTCATTTTCCTTGCAGGATGTTCTGAAATCGAGGTTTCCGTCCTCATCAAACACCAGCTCCAGTATGCCTCCCACATCCTCTGTATACAGGACGCACATGATTTTGAGCTCGTCCCTTATAGTCTGTGGAAGTCCGTTAAAATTCTCGTTCAGATAATATTTTTTCTGATATGCGTTTGACACGCAAAGTACTACCTCTTTAGACATATCCGTATATTCCTCTCACTGATACTTCTCCGCTTGAAACCAGCTTGCGCGATTCCCATGTGTCCACGATCAGCTCGCCCTTAGGCGTGATGCCCATCGCTTTTCCGTCAAACGGCTCCTTCGGATCCAGTACCCTTACTGATTTGTTCCTGTTGACCAACAGCTCATCATACTCCCTGACGAGGGCCGAAAGGTCCTGCGTCTTTAAAAATGTGTCATAATACTGCTCAAAGTATGACATGGTCTCTGCGATTATCTGCGCACGGTGAAATCTTTTGCCACCTGCTTCTATCATGAGTGAGCTCGCCATCTGACTGATTTCCTCCGGAAAGCTCTCATTATGCACGTTGATACCGATACCTACAACAATATGGTTGATGTAGTCAAACTGCGCATTCATCTCTGTGAGTATGCCGCACACCTTTTTGCCGTTTACCACAATGTCGTTTGGCCACTTTATCAGGGCTTCCTCGCCTGTAACGCTTGTTATTGCCTTTGCGACAGCAAGCGCTGCCACAAGCGTGAGCATGGATGCATTGTTTGGATTGATATCAGGCTTTATCATAAGTGTCATGAAAATACCTGTGCCGGACGGCGATACCCAGCTGCGGCCGCGACGCCCTTTGCCTGACTCCTGCTTGTCCGCTACGACTAAGGTGCCGCTCGGATAGCCTTTTTCGGCAAGCTCCTGAGCCTTGATGTTGGTGGAGTCTATTGTATCAAAATACAGCACTTCCTTTGCCACCCAGTCTGTGTGCATGAGGCTTTTTATCTCCGCCTCTGTCATCAGATCCGGCGCTGCCATGAGCCTGTAGCCCTTATTCTGTTGTGCCTCTATCTCATATCCGGCTTCCTTTAGCTGGTTTATGGCCTTCCACACGGCTGTGCGCGATACTCCGAACCGGTTGCATAGCTCCTGCCCTGAAATATAGCCGTCAGCGCTGCGTAGAAGTCTAAGTATTTCTTCCTTCATACTTTATTCCTTAGCTTTCCGTCAATCTTTTGTTGCGGTCATTGCTTGCCGTACTAGTACATCGAAAAATAAGTTTCTGGCTATATGACGCAGAATGAATTTTCATCTGCAAGGCGGAGGAATGAGGCGTAGCGGTGGCTACGTCGATTGACTACAACGCCGCAGATGGGAAATCAGGCAAGTCATATGGCTGGTTACTTATTATTCGATGTACTAATCAGCAAGTGTTGCACGCATGATAGCCTTGATTGAGTGCATACGGTTCTCTGCCTCATCAAATACCACTGAGCGCTCTGACTCAAATACCTCGTCTGTCACCTCAAGCTCGCTCAGTCCAAACTTCTCATAGACCTGCTTGCCGATAGTGGTCTTTAAATCATGGAATGCAGGCAGACAGTGCATAAAGATTGCGCTATCCTTTGCATTTTCAAATGCTTTTGCATTTACCTGATATGGCTTTAAGTCGTTAATTCGCTCTGCCCATACCTCTTCCGGCTCGCCCATTGATACCCACACATCTGTGTAGATGACATCTGCGTCCTTTGTGCCCTCTGCCACATCCTCTGTGAGTGTGATTGATGCGCCGGTTGTTTCTGCAACGTCCTTACAGTATTTTACAAGCTCATCATTTGGGAAATATTTCTTGTTTGTGCATGCCACGAAGTCCATGCCAAGCTTTGCACATGTGACCATGAGTGAATTGCCCATGTTGTATCTTGCATCGCCCATGTATACAAATTTCACGCCCTTGAGTCTGCCGAGGTGCTCACGGATTGTAAGCATATCTGCTATCATCTGTGTCGGGTGGAACTCATTTGTCAGGCCGTTCCATACCGGTACGCCTGCGTATTTAGCCAGCTCCTCCACGATTTCCTGTCCGTATCCACGGTACTCGATTCCGTCAAACATTCTGCCGAGCACGCGCGCTGTATCGGCGATGCTCTCCTTTTTGCCTATCTGTGAACCGCTCGGGTCAAGGTATGTGACATGCATTCCAAGGTCATGTGCCGCTACCTCAAAAGAGCAGCGAGTTCTGGTACTGGTCTTTTCAAAAATCAGCGCTATATTCTTGCCTGTGAGTTCATCATGTCTGATGCCTTTTTTCTTCTTTTCCTTCAGCTCCTGTGAGAGGTCAATCAGATAAGTAATCTCTTCCGGAGTGTAATCCATAAGTTTTAAAAAGTTTCGTCCCTTTAACTGCATTGCTCTTGCCTCCTGGGTTTTATTTGCATCGTTTATAGATGCAGGTTGCTATAATTTATATCTGTAGGTTGCTATAATGATGTCATTTTACTCTATTTTGTGGTATGTTGCAAGAGGTTTGAAGCATTGACGCTCTGACTGTAAAACCACGCCGTACAAATAATTAAAGAGGCTGCAAACCAACAAGCTTTGTTGATTTGCAGCCTCTTTGTTATTTCTTTGTATTGGCTGTATATTATCTGAACTTCATATTTCCGATTGATATTCCTGAGCCATGGTCATTGAAGGATGTACATCCTCCTGTGTTGTCCACTCCGGACATTGCCTCCTGTGCTGCACTGTAGCATGAAGAAGAAATGCGTCCGCTAAGCTTTCTTGCGAGCTTTCCTGATGATGCCGGTCCAAACTGGCCTTTCTGGTAAATAACACCTGAGATGCTGTTTGGATATGAGCTGCTCTTTACTCTGTTGATGACTGCCGCTCCTACTGCGAGCTGACATTCATAGCTCTCTCCGCCTGCCTCACACTCGATAATTGCAGCAAGAAGTGTCAGGTCATCTGCTCCTGCACTTACCGCCTCGCCCTGTGTGGTCTCTGTTTTCTTTGATTCCTTTGCTGCTTTTGCAGCTTCTTTTGCTGCCTTTTCTTCTGCGGCCTTTCTCTCAGCCTCTTTCTGTGCAGCTATCTGAGCCTGTTCCTCTTCAATTGTGATACCCACTCTTGTGTTGAGGGAACGTGTCGCATAATCTGCTGCGATATATCCTGTCTGTGAATCGCTTACTACTGCAATCCAGCCATCCTGTGCCTGTGCTGCGCGGTCCACCTGATAGGTCTTGCCCTGGTCAGCTACCTCTAAGGCCTTGCTGTTTGTATCTGCTGCCTCTCTCACACGAAGTCCGTCTGTATTTACTGTGGCGATTTCTCCGCATGTGTCGTAAGCATAGCTTAGTGCGTCAGTTCCGGTCACACAGTAAGAAACATTAACGTATCCGTCTACATTTCCTGACTTGATGTGAGCCCATGTGCCATCGTTTTCTACGATGTCTGCCACACTTCCTTTATATAATTTTCCAACAATATCTGACTGTTCATTGGCCTGTGCTCTTACGTTGAGTGATTCTTCAACGTTTGGCATAAGCTTTGTCTGCCATTCCTGCTGCTCCTGTGTGAGCTGTGGCTGTGCCTCCTGCTGTGCATCCTGTGCTGCTGCCACCATCTCAACATTTTCTTTTTCTACTGTAACAGCATTCTCTGCTGTGAGGCTCTTCTCATAATTAAAAAGAGTCGCTGCTACGCCGGCATAACTATTATAACCAGTATGCTCTAAACCAGTGTTTGCTAGCACCTTATCCTCTGCTTTGACCTCAGAGCGTCCGCTGTTAGTAACCGCGGTAACCGTCAGCATAGCGCACAATCCGCAGACCGTAATGCTCTCGATTACTTTTTTGTTTAGCTTCATATAATCCTCCATATGGTGTAGTATATGTTGTTTTTGTTACGTTTATTACACCTATGTTGCATTTGTTACAACTTTGTTACAATCGGTATAATATCACAGTAATAGCATTTTGTCAAATTTCATGGAAAAATCTCCTGAAGCACCGAAGAAATCACTCCATTCTGATGTGCCTTATGCTCTATCTCCAGCTTGTCGCTTTCGCTTCTCGACAGCTCGTCTATGTAGTCGCTCACCTGTTTTTCTATTTTATAAATCTCGTTGCTCAAAAGTCTTATCCTGTGTGAGAGTGCGAACAAGGTCACAATGACTGTCAGCATGAAAAGTGCAAGCATTATCGCAAGTATGCCTCCTGCCACGATGTCCATATTGTCCATTGATAATTCCATATTAATGTGTCCTCCCTACTATTCTTTTTCCGATACATCATTCAAAATTTAACTTAACCTATAACGCAGGATGATGTACTATTGATTATTATAACCAATTCACTTGAACTTAACAGTTCCTATCGGTCGCAAGTTTCGACATTTGTTTGGTATTGCAGGGCAAACTTTCACCGGTAACTTGGTATTGACTTTTATTGTGTTGAGTATAATATAAATATGAGACAAACAGGAATGCAAGAAAGGATACATATATATGAAGAAAATAGTTATGACAGGCGGCGGTACTGCAGGTCATGTCACTCCAAATATAGCTCTTATGCCGGCACTTAAGGAGGCCGGATACGATATCGAATACATTGGCTCAGTAAACGGAATGGAGAAAGGTCTTATCGAGGCCCAAAAGATTCCTTACCACGGCATTTCATCAGGAAAGCTGCGCCGATACTTTGACTGGAAGAACTTTACAGACCCGTTCCGCGTGTTAAAGGGCTACGGTCAGGCTGTAAGCCTCATGAAAAAACTCAAGCCTGATGTAGTATTTTCTAAGGGTGGCTTCGTTTCCGTACCTGTCGTGCTTGCCGCAAAGCACTGCCATGTGCCTGCCATCATCCACGAGTCGGATATCACCCCGGGACTTGCCAATAAAATCGCCATAAAGGGTGCCAAAAAGGTCTGCTGCAATTTCCCTGAGACCATGAAATATCTGCCTGCAGACAAGGCTGTGCTCACCGGATCACCTATCAGACGCGAGCTTTTTAGCGGCGTTGCGGAAAATGCCATAAAGCTTTGTAATTTTCCTGACCACAATAAGCCTGTCATCCTCATCATCGGAGGAAGCCTCGGCTCTAAAAAGGTTAATGAAGCTGTCCGTGAGATTCTTCCTGAACTACTAAAGGATTTCTATGTGATTCACCTCTGCGGAAAGGGCAATCTGGACAACAAGCTTGCCGGAATCACAGGCTATGCACAGTTTGAGTACGCCAATGCTGAGCTCACCGACATGTTTGCTCTGGCTGACATGGCTATTTCAAGAGCCGGAGCCAACTCCATCTGCGAGCTGCTTGCTCTGCACAAGCCAAACATCCTGATTCCTCTTTCTGCTGCTGCCAGCCGCGGAGACCAGGTATTAAATGCAAAATCCTTCAAAAAGCAGGGCTTTTCATATGTCATCGAGGAGGAGGAGCTCACAAAGGATTCTCTGCTTAGCGCAGTAAAAGAGGTGTACGGCAACAGGGATAAATATAAGGATGCCATGGCAAAAAGCGGTCAGATGGATTCCATCGCTACTATCATTGATTTGATTAACTCTCAGGTGAAGAAGTCGTCATAGGGTCAGAGTCTGTTTAAAGCGTCATTGCATATCATAAAAAAGAAAAAGCCCGGATATGAACTACATTTGCATATCCGGGCTTTTGGTTTTT
>OBAS01002078.1_pt1 | contig 10390 bp, 5 predicted proteins | sample 1517591 | NCBI WGS metagenome assembly OBAS01 (sample SAMN04571700, study PRJEB22368) | human gut metagenome | biome: human gut; material: stool | host: Homo sapiens | place: Luxembourg | collected 2012-10-05
CCGGCGGCCGAACTGGCCGTAACACTGCTCCTGCTCGTACTGCTGCGCATCGGCTACGGGATGAGGCGGTAAATGGAGAACGTGAACAATCCCGGCCCGCATTTGAATAGATGCAGGCCGGGATTACCGTTTCACGCCCCGAACCCTTGCAGGCGGCAGGCGCCTGCCCCGGTCGTACGCACTGCGCCCCGCGCAAACAACCGTAACATCAGGATCACTCCCGGCGGTATTTCTCCATGAATTCGGTGGGCAGCATCCCGAACTGCGCATGGAAGCACTTGGCGAAATAGGAGGTCGAAGTGAAGCCCACCATATAGCATATCTCCGTGACGCGCAGGTCGTTGGACTTGGAAAGCAGCTCGGCGGCCACCCTGAGGCGCGTGGAGCGCAGGAACTCGTTGGGCGTAGTGCCCGTCAGCGACTTGATGCGCGAGAAAAAGAGCGTACGGCTGACATTCACGGCTGCGGCGATGTCCTCGACCGAAAGATTCGAATTGGAGATGTTATCCATGACATACTGGTTCACCTGCGCCATGAAACGGTTGCCCGAAGGGCTCGCCGCATCCCCATCCATGACCAGGTAGGGCATCTTCGAGAATTTCAGGCGCAGCCGGCCGCGGATGCCGATAAGCGCCCGTATCTGGCAGTCGAGGTAGTCCACCGACAACGGCTTTTCGAGGTAGGCGTCGGCACCCGCCTCCAGCGCACGCACCTTCGCCGCCGAAGAGGAGTCCACCGAAACCAGCACCACGGGGAGGTGATCCAGCGCCGGATCGTTGCGGATCGCCGCGCAGAGCGCCACGCCGTCCATCCCTTTCATCGCCACGTCGCTCACGACGGCCGCGATGCTCCGGCTTCGGAGCAGGTCGAGCGCCTGCCGTCCGTCCGTCGCACAATGGATCGTATAGCTGCCGGAGAGATGCCGCACGAAAAAGTCCGCGAAGTCGGCATTATCCTCGGCCAGCAGGATGTCGGGCAGCCGCTTCTGCACCTCGGGCTGCACGGCCGCCACGGCCGGCTGCCCGGCAGGCACTCCGGAATCGCCATCCGTCCCGGGGACGGGACGGGGTGCACCGAGCGGAACCGTCACCGTAAACTCCGTCCACTGTCCCACGGCACTTTCGACCCCGAGCACGGCGCCCATCCGGGTCGCCAGGCTCTTCGCCACGGCGAGCCCCAGCCCCAGCCCGCTGCCGGAGACACACTTGTCCGACGTATAGAAAGGTTCGAATATCCGTGCCTTCTCCGCCCGGTCTATCCCCGCGCCGTCGTCGCGGACACGCACCCGGAACACATCGCCGGGCACCTCCCCGCCGGGGCCTTCGAGCGTCACGTCGATGCGGCTCTCGGCGAACTGGTAGGCATTACCGAGTATCTGGCCCACGATCTTCGAGAAGTGGTCGCAGCACATCTCGGCCGTGAGGGCTTCGCCGGGCAGCCCGAGGTGCACCGCGATACCCCGCCGCGGGACGGCATCCCCCACCGCCGCGACCACCGTCCGCAATACTTCCCGTACGTCGACGCGCTCCGGAACGCAGGAGGCGGCATGCTCGCCCTCCTCCGCGCTTTTCAGGTTCAGGATCTGGTCGACCAGCGTCCGCAGCCGCTCGCAGTTCTTGCGGATGATGTCCACGTCGTCACGGAGCCCGGGCAAATCCCCGGCGCGCTTGGCGATCTCTTCGACGGGCGCGGCAATCAGCGCGACGGGCGTACGTATTTCGTTGGCCACCTCCGTGAAGAGGCTGACCTTGGCTTCGAGCAGGTCGAGCTTGTTCTTGCGGGTGATCGAGGCGATCTGCTCGCGGTGCGCGCGGCCAATCCTGCGGCGCAGCCACAGGCCGCCGCCCGCCACGGCCAGCAGAGCCAGCACGCCGTAGGCCACGACCATGGCGCGAGCCATCCACCACGGCGGCAGCACGAGGATCTCGACCACGGCCTCCTCGCCGAACTGCTCGCCGCCGGTCGAGGCGCTCACGACGAAGCGGTAACGGTTCGGCGGCAGGTTGGTGTAGGAGACATGCTGCACCCCGGCCCCTTCGTCCAGGCCGGTGGTGATCCATTTGTCGTCGAAGTTCTCCAGCCGGTAACGGTAGACCGTCCTCAGCGGCGAGGAGAAGTTGAGCGCAATGAAATCAAGGCTGAACGACATCTTCCGTCCGCGCAGGCGCACCGAGCGCTGGCAGTCGATGGTATTGGACAACAGTCGTCCGTCCACGGGCACGCTGCGGTTGAAGAGCTTGAAATCGGGGAAGACGACGCTGAGCTTGGCCGAATTCTCGCGGCGCGTGAAATCATAGGGATAGAACTTGTTGATGCCGTTGTTGCAGCCGATGTAGATATGCCCGGTCGAGGACTTGATGCCCGAATTGGCGTTGAAGATATTGGCCAGCAGTCCGTCGTCGGAGGTGAACTTGTAGATCGACTGCGGGCCGTTCCCGGGGCTGTATTTCAGCAGCCCGCGGTTGGTCGTGAGCCACAGTTCGCCGCCGTTCTGCACGATCTGGAACACGGCGCAGTTGCCGTAGGGCAGCATGTCGAACTCCCTGGAGAGCGTGTCGGCCGCGATGTCGTAACGGCAAAGCCCGCAGCCGTGGGTGCCGATCCACAGGTTGTCCCCCTCGACGGCCAGGCAGCTCACGAAATCGGAAAGCCCGCCCCCGGAATCGTGCGAACAGAGGGCGAACCGGCCGTCGTCGAACCCGTAGCGGATCAACCCCTTGCCCAGCGACGCGAACCACAGGTGCCCGCGGGCATCCTCGCAGATGTCCACCACGTCGCTGTTATGTCCCAGGCCGAATGCGCACGTGATGGTCTGCGAAACGTCGTCGTAACGGCAGATGCCCATTTTGGTGCCGATCCACAACTGCCCCCGCGAATCGCGGAAAACCGAATAGACGTCGAGATTGTCGAGTCCCGTGCCGGCCTGCGTGAAGTGCTTCATCTGCCGCGTGCGCAGGTCGATGCGGTAAAGCCCGTCGCCATACGTCCCGACCCACAGCCATCCGCCGTCGATGGTGAGCGCATGGATGTTGAGCGCCCGGTCACGCGGGTCGACCGCCACGGGCGTATAGCTGCCCGTACGCGGATTGTAAAGGCTCAGCCCCCCGTCGTCGCTGCCGATCCAGATATTCCCCTCGGGATCCTCGCAGAATTTGCTGATGATATGCCCGCACCCCTCGCCGGCTTCGATGAGCGTGAAGAGCGAACTGAGCGGCGAGAGGTAGTTGATGCCGCCGAAATAGGTTCCGATCCACACGCCGCCGTCACGATCCTTGAGGATGGAGTGGATGAATTTGTCGTTGAGCCGTCCGTTCCGGTTGGTCGTGCCGTTGTCGACATGCTCGAAACTGCGGTTCTTGGTATTGAAATTCACCAGGCCGTGATCCGTCCCGAGCATGATTATCCCCGGGGTGTATTCGATCATGCTCCGCACGCGGCCATACGCCTCGCCGTCCTCCGGGCGGTTGCAGGTGAACGTCAGCCGCGAAAGTTCGAACTTGTAGAGCTCGCAGGCATACCCCGCGATCCAGATGTCGCCGAAGGAATCCTGGCACATGGTACTGATACGCGAGATCGGCTCCCTCGACCCGGAAGGTCGAAAAACGGTTGTTCTCGGGGTTGTAGCGGCTCAGCAGCGAACCGCCGCCCGAAGCCACCCAGATGTTGTTGTCGTGGTCGAGCAGGATCTTCACGATGACGTCGGACGAGAAGGCCTCGGGGTATTTCGCGGCGTTATAGTGTTCGAACGTGCCGCTCTTGAGGCTGTAACGGTAGAGGCCGTCGCCGAGCGTCCCGATCCACATGTTGCCCGCGACGTCCGCCGCAAGCGAATAGACCAGCAGGTTGCGGCGCTCCCGGCCATCGCTGCCCAGGATGGGCAGGTGGACGAACGACTCGTCCTTCGAGTCGAAGATATAGACCCCGTCGCTGGTTCCGACCCATATGCGGTCGCCGTTGGGGAACCCTTCGCCGCAAAGGCTGTAAATGCAGTTGTTTTCGAGCGTATTGCGGCGGCGGTAATCGGAGCGGTAGTTGGTGAAATCGTAGGAGTTGAACCGGTCGAGGCCGTCGGCCGTGCCGACCCAGACATACCCCTTGTCATCCTGATAGAGGCACTGGATGGTGTTCGACGACAACCCGCTGTTGTCGGTATAATACCTGAATTTGTGCTCCATACCGCTCCCGGCACGCAACACCAGACACATCGCGACCGCACATACCGCACATTTCACCCTCAATTCCATAGCGCCGACCCTTTAGAGAACTTTATAATCTTTATCATTCCATCCCGCAAAACCGACGCAACCTTTCCCGGGGCGGAAGCATCCGATGGGAAAAATACTTTCTTTCCTTAATATATACAAATACAAGGCGCCATTATACCTATTTCGGGCAGCAGAAATGCGCCGTCCGGCTCCGAAGCGGAAGGCATTATCCGTCGGGGCACCGCCCTTACGCGCCGCAGTCCGCTGCCCCGCCCCGAAGACATGACGCCCCCGGCCGATGCCGTCCGCAATGCAGGCGCAGGATAAGGGGCGCTATCCCCGCAAACAACGGGGAGTACCCGGAAATCAGCCGGGAGGGGGGGGGAATTCGGGATGCATGGCCGCCGGATGTTTACCTGATCCGACCGATGTCGTCCAGCGGCCAGTCGTCGGTGCGGAACGGGACAAGGGGCTGCCCCATCGTCGTCATGACATTGGCTTCGGGGCAGTAATTGCGGAAGGCGTAGCGCACCGCCACCGGGTCGGGCACCCGGTCGGAGCTCACTTCGATCCGGTTGTCCCAATATTTGAAATTCGCAACGGCAGGGTGGAAAACCCGGTCTTCGCCCGCAATCTCGAAGCCGCCCGGACGGCAATAACCTTCAGGGCCGAAGGCCACGAAGCTGTCGACGCCGTTTTGGGCCCGGACGGGCAGGTTGTCGAAAGTCAGCACCAGTTTATTGCCGTCGCGCTCCATCGACTTGTATACCGGCGCCGGGGCGGGCAGCCCCGTCACCCCGTAATCGTTCGCCAGGGCGAGGAACGCCAGCCGCTCCCCCACTTCGCGCTTGCGCGCCGGATGGATGCAGGTCGGGTTGCCCAAGTCGGTCGTGGCAGCGATCCCCGAGTGCGGGATTTCGGCCAGCGCCCGGTACTGCGCCTCGATCACCAGCGGCAGCGAACGCAGTGTGTCGCCCTCGTAGCGGTAAGGCGCCAGCTGCGTATAGTAGAACGGCATCTTCCCGTCGCCCCAGGTTTCCCGCCAGAGTTTGACGAGCGAGACCTGCAACGCCTTGTAATCGTACCAGTTCTTGCGGTTCGACTCGCCCTGGTACCAGATGAACCCTTTGGCCGTATAGCGGCAGACGGGCAGGATCATTCCGTTGTAGAGCCGCTGGGGAATGCTGTTGTCGTAGGTTCCCGACTTGGCAACGGCGTGGTCGATGCCCGGCGTCGCGTCGATGGCGTCGACGGTCATCCACGCCTCGATGGTCGAACCGCCCCAGTTGGAGGTGATGAGCCCGACCGGAATGCCCAGCGCCTTGTAGAGCATACGCCCGAAAAAATAGCCCACGGCGCTGAACTGGCCGACGGAGGCGGGCGTCGCGGTCTGCCAGGCCGCATCGCAATCGTCCAGGGGCGTCTTGGACGAGACCCTGGGGACGGTGAACATCCGAATGCCGGGGTACATGCCCGCATCGGCGATGGCATCGACCGCCCCCTCGACGGGTTGGAACATGAATCCGCTCACAGGCATCTCCATGTTGGACTGTCCCGAGCAGACCCACACTTCGCCCAGCATCACGTTGTCAAGCACGACCTCCTTGCCGTCGCTGACGGTCACGGTATAGGGGCCTCCGGCTTCGCCCGTGGCGATTTTCATCGCCCACCTGCCCTCAGCGTCGGCCTTGGCGTCGTACGTGCGACCGTCCCACGAGGCGGTGAGCAGCACCCGGCTGCGGGGCGATGCCTCGCCCCAGAAATTCACTTCCGTATTGCGTTGCAGCACCATATTGCTTCCGAGCAGAGCCGGAAGTTTCACTTCGGCTTCCGCCTGCACAGCCAGCAACAAGACCACTGCGGCTAAAAAAAATCGTTTCATAGTTTGGGATTATTTGTCGGTTTGCTCTTTTTCAATGACAATATTATCGCAGTTCCGGGTGATAAAGTTACGTTTTTCCCCGGATAAAACGGGATAATCATCGGTATATTCGATTACATTGTCCTGCGTGAACACGAACCCGTCGACACAGTAGAGGTTGACGATACGCGGGTCGAACACGCGGAAGGTGTTGCCCTCGACCCGGATGTTGCGGTGGTAGCGGCTGGTCTCGCGGTCGGGGATGCCGCTGCCCACGGCAATACATGCCGAGCCCCAACCGGGACTGCCGTAGTTGCCGTTCTCGAAGAGGTTGCGGCGGATCACCACGTCGCGCACGCCCGACTGCTCGTACCAGTAGTTGGCGTCGCCTTCGATCAGGATGGCCGCCCCGGCGATGTGGAAGTAGTTATCCTCGATGACCATGCGGTTGCGCGAGCCCAGCAGCAGTCCGCGCGCCCGGTTGCCGCGCATGCGGCAGCCCTTGATGAGCACCTCGGGATATTCGTCGTCGGCCGCCACGACATGCATGGGCTCGACCCCGTCGGGGAGCGGCTCGGTGAAGGTGACTTCGGTGTAAACCTTGTTGAGGCGCCTGACGGACTTCACCGTCCGGCGGGCATAGGTCTCCACGTTGTTGTTGTCGACCAGTTCGAGGGGCATCCCCGGCACGATGAAATCCACGCCGTACTGCCCCGAGTTGCGCCAGCGGAGCAGCAGTTTGTCGGGGCCCCCGACCTTTTCGACGGCCATGTACAGCCCGTGGATATTCGTCGCGTCGTCTTTCTGGTTCTCGAACGTGCAGTCGATCATGCGGATGTAGCCGCCGCAGTTGACGTAGTGCGTGGCGTCGGCCGTAATGCTGATCATGCGTCCCTTGCCGGGCGAGGGGACGATCACCAGCTTGCGAAGCTCGATGTCGCGGCTGCGCTGCGCGATCACACCCATGCCGCCGCAGTGGTAGAGGTTGACGTCGCGGATGGCAACGCCCCGGCAGTCGGCGAGCGTGAAACCGGGGTTGTAACGCGCAGCCGCGCCGAATACCATCACGTTGCCGACCGTGGCGGTCAGGTCTTTGCGCAGAATGCGGATGTTGCCGTTGGCGCATTTTTCGGCCGGGATCGTCCGGTTCGACAGCCAGTAGTCCGTGGCACGGAACGCCGGTTCGCGCCGCACGGCGTCGAACTCCAGCAGGTTGGAGAAGGGGTACCCTCGGCATCGCGGAAACGCAGGCAGCCGTTGACGATGTCGCAGAGGTAATCTTCGGGGAACTCGATTTCCAGCCAACCGTCGCCCTTCGCCACAACGGTGCCCTCGGAATTGAACGTACGGGTGAAGTCGATCGTCAGGTCGCGCACCGTAATGTTCTCACAGTCTTCGAGGCTGAACGGCGAGATGAAGCCCGTGAAGAGCAGTTCGGTGCCGTTGCCGTCGATCTCGAAGTCGCGCATACCCACCAGGTCGAACGCGATGCGCTTGAGGCTCTCGTCGTTGTTGCTGATGAACTGGTACTTTTCGACCGCCCGGTCGGGGCGCATGCGGAGCTGGCCGCCGGGCAGCACGAGCCGCGAGGCGCCGACCTCGGCACAGTGTTCCAGCGCGGCCCGCACGGCGGGCACGGCATCCGTCCCGGCAGCGCCGGGCGCAAGGAAATCTTTCAGGTAGACGGTTTTTTCCGCCGCAGGTGCCGCATATACGGCCAGGATGGCCAGCAGGGCGGCGCAGCATTTTCTCAGGGTTCGGTTCATAAGGGTCGTATTTTTCGGATAGGGTTATTTGTTATCAGCCGGTTCGATCTTCAGCGCGAAGCCGCCGCCGGGCGCCACGGGTATTTGCAGCCGTGTCGCGGAGGTCACCCGTTGCGTGGAGAGCACATAGCGGGCGGGCTCCGCAGCCGAGCGGCCGTCGTCGGCGAGCAGCGTGGCCGTATACTCCCGCCCGGGGTCGAGCAGCGACAGGTCGACATCGAGCGTGCGCGGCGTCCAGCCGGTAAGCCCGCCCACATACCAGCAATCCTGCCGTTTGCGTGCCGTGACGATATATTCGCCGATCTCGCCCGCGAGCACCCGCGTCGTATCGAACACGACGGGCAGCGAAGCGATGAAGCGCGTGCAGGCCTCGTCGGCCATGTAGCGCGTCGGGGAGTCACAGAGCATCACCAGCGGTGCGTCGAAAACCACGTAAGCCGCCACCTGGTGCGCCCGCGTGCCCTGGCTCATCGGGTTGCGGTAGTCTATCCGGAAGCCTTCGCGTGTGGCATTGCGGTAGGCGCCGGGGGTGTAGTCCACCGGGCCCTGCACCATGCGGATGAAGGGGAAGGTCACGTCGTAGAGCGGCATGTCGGGATTGCTCCACTTGAGTTCCTCCAGCCCGAAGACGCTTTCGAAATTGATGATATTGGGATAGGTGCGGTTCTGACCCGTGGGTTTGTAAACGCCGTGGATATCGAGCACCAGGCGGTGCGCGGCGGCGACCCGGGCAAGGCGGTAGACCAGCTCGACGGCCTTCTGGTCGTCGCGGTCGATAAAGTCGACCTTGAAGCCGCGGATACCTAATCCGGCATAGTAGCTGCACGCCTCTTCGAGCTTGGCGTCGAGCACGTTGCCCACGACCCACAGCATCAGCCCGACACCTTTGGCGTCGGCATAACGCACCAGTTCGGGCAGGTCGATCTGCTCGACCACGGACATCACGTCGCCGGCCTTCGGATCCGACCACCCTTCGTCCAACACGACGTATTCGAGCCCGTAGTCGGCCGCGAAGTCGATATAGGCCTTATAGGTTCGCGTGTTGATACCCGGCTCGAAGTCCACGCCCGTCAGCCCCCAGTCGTTCCACCACTCCCAGGCCACCTTGCCGGGCTTCACCCACGAGCAGTCGCCGATACGGTTCTCTGCGGCGAGGGCATAGACCAAGTCGTTGGTCGGGAGTTCGCGGTCTTCGTCGGCCACGGCGAGGATACGCCACGGATATGTCCGCGTGCCCTCGACGCGGGCGATATAGTCGTGGCGCGTGGCGACCTTCTCCTGGCAGCGGCGCTCCCGCCGAGGGCGTCAGGAACATGCCGGGATAGGCTTCCAGATCGGCTTCGCAGACCAACACGCGGCCGGCGGCGCCGCAGTCGGCGGCCAGCGGCAGCAGGACGGGTTTTTCCGTCCCCAGCGCGTTCAGGCGGCACTTCTCATACTGGCTCTGGTAGGCGTTGCACAGGCCGTCGGAATAGGCGGCGAACAACCCGGGGTCGCCCGCGAAATTGAACTCGGCCACTTCACCGGCCACGGTTCGTTCGCCCGGCAGATGCGTTTCGATACGGTAGGCGCAACCCTGGTCGAAGACCCGGAAAGTCACGGCATAACCGCCTTCGAAGGTAAGCCTCAGCTGGTTGTAATGCTCCGTGAAGCGTGCCTGCCGGTAGAAGGGAGCCTCGACGACCCGTTCCACCGTTTCGCGCCGCGCATCGGTCACCTTCGCACCGCGTCCCAGCACCGTACCGTCGGCGAAGTGCAGCCCGATGGCCGAAGGCAGCAGCACGGGCGTACCGTGGCGGGTCACGGTATAGGTCAGCGAGTCGGCCGCACGGATCCCGACGCAGAGCGTCCCGTCGGGCGAGGCGACTTTGAAATCAGTCCCGGGGCCGGACGAGCAGGCGGCCGCGAAGGACAATGCAAACGAAATGGCAAAGCAGCGGAAAAGGTTCATAGGTAAATCGGATTGTTAATCGGTTAGTTTCACCCGTATCGTCGCGCCGGGTGCCGCGCGGTATATTTTCGGTTTTGCGCCGGGCCGGGCCACCGTAATGCGGAGCCTGCCGTCCGCCACGCGCGCGACCGTGATGTCGAAATCGGAGCCGAACGCCCGGATATGGCGCAGGGACATGCTCTCCCAGGCAGCGGGCATGGAAGGCGTGAGGTCGAACGACCGCAGCCCCGTGGGGCGGATGCCGAACAGGCCCTCGGTGATGATGCGGCAGTAGAGCCCGCTCTCGGCCGAAAGGTGGCGCTGCGAGCCTTCGGGCCACGCCTCGATGGGATAAGGCACATGGTCGCCCAGCAGGCGCCGCTGCGAATAGCGGTGCAGCAGTTCGGTCGCACGGTCGGCCTGCCCCACGTTGTAGATCCCGCGCAGGGCGTAGAGCGTCGAGCGATCCCAGAACGTCGAGCTGCCCTGCTGGGTCAGCAGGCCGTCGTCGGTCATCAGCTCGGGGCCGAGCAACGCCCGGACGGTGCCTTCGCTGCGCTCCTTCAGCCCCACGATCAGCGGCATGCAGATCCACGAGCGCAGCAGCGTATTGCCCGCATAGTAGCGG
>OBAS01002094.1_pt1 | contig 10333 bp, 12 predicted proteins | sample 1517591 | NCBI WGS metagenome assembly OBAS01 (sample SAMN04571700, study PRJEB22368) | human gut metagenome | biome: human gut; material: stool | host: Homo sapiens | place: Luxembourg | collected 2012-10-05
ATATCGAAGACCTGAACCGCGATACCAAAAATACGCTGAACCAGCTGGAACAGATATTTGACAAGCAAACAGTAGCCGAACGTAAAGAAATGGCAGCCTTGTTTGGTGAATTGGCGTATAATGTAGTACATAATATTGATGGTACGCCTGAACAAAAGGCAGCTTTACACGCTCTTGTAGGTGGTATTATGAGCGAACTTACAGGCAGCGGCTTCTTGGCGGGAGCCAGTGGTGCAGCAGTAAACAAACTGTTGAGCGATGAACTGAAAAAGATTGCCGGAGACGATCCGGCGCTGCATCAATGGTTAAGCGCAGCGTTAGGAGCGGTGGTGTCCGATGTTGTTGCAGGCAATGCACAGGCAGGTTCAAGTGCGGCGGCCAGTGGGACGAAGAATAATGATTTAATGTTAACACCAGAAGAATTATCAGAATTAGTATTTGACAATGATAGAGCAGAAGAATATTGTAAGCAGCAAGGTATCCCTGCAACGCAAGAAAATATTGATAATTTAAAAACAGGATTTACTAATTTTGTTGAAGAAAATAGTGAGTCTGATGCTGTTATTGCAACAGGTGGTTTTGGTGTGGAAGGTAGTTATATATATGATTTAAAAGCCCAAGAAAGTTATTTAGCAGCTGGAGGATCGGGAGGTAAAGGTGCTATAGGAGTCGCTTTATCATTAGTAGCAATAAAAATAGTTTCTTCTGATCCAAGTATTGATCTTAACGATGCCAAAGTGAGAAAAGAGATTTTATCTGGAACAAGTATTGGTGCTAATTTTTATGTAGGAGTCGGTGGGGGAATATCAATTCCGTTAAATTCCCAATATAGCGGGCGCATAACGATAATTGTTAAGGGTATAGGAACGCCACAAGTAGGAATTAGTGGTTCTAATGCTCAAGCTGGAAGTGATATTGCTAATGATAGACATAATGAAGCTTTGGATAATAAATATGGTTCAGATTGAGGAGGAAATAATATGTTTTTACAAAACTTACTTAGATTTTACAAAACACAGACTAAAGTTAACATTGTATCAATGGTGATTCTAGGTTTTGTTTTATTATCAAGTTGGTTTTGGACTGGTAGTACAGAAAAATCAGAACTAGAAGATGAAATAAGGTTGAATATTCCGGATATTATGGTTTATGATTCCAAAGAAGCTTTAAAAGAAACACTTATAGTAAGCGCTAGAACACCGAATACAGCAATGGCTTCTAAGATGTTTTTAATAAGTAAAGATGGGGAAGAGATAAAAAAATACTATACAGATAATTTGTTAAAATTAGGATGGAAATATAGTGGATATGAAGCTCAAATTGATTATAGAGATAACGAGCATGATGCAGATATATTCTTTTTTGATAAAGGAGAATACAGATTTTTGCTTTATTTTAGTCCACCTTTAGAAGTGAAAAAGGAAAGTAAATATTTTTATAAAAAACCACAATATACAATCCATTTTGCAAAAAAAAGAGTATTAGATAAATAAGAACTATTAAACAAAAAGTTACTATTTACTGACACCTGAATGCAGGCAACAACATCAGTAACGAAGTCACTTGGCAAAAAGGTTATAGATGATTGAGGTAACTTTGTAATAAGAAATTGATAGTATCTTCTTATTTGATTTTAGAGTTTAGATTATTTAATCAACAAAGGAAAATATCAGAAACTATAATTTATGCATCTATCTGAGTAAAAGCTAACCCGCCAATATGGCGGGTTAGCTTAAAATTTCTATTATTTTGTTACTATAATAGCTGGATCAGCAGGATTTATTTTTTGTGTAGTTGAGACATCAACAGATAAACTTTAGTCTCGAATAGAAAAATTCAAGAATGGTGGCGTTCCGCTTGATTGATAAATTGTTAGAGATATTATATTTTATTATGCTGTTAATATTTGCATTATTTATTGATTATAAATTTTTGCCAGTAGTTAGTAGCGAAAAAAAAGAAAAAAATTTTCTGTTGAGGAATCTAAAATTAGTAGAATTTATTGTTCTTCTTAGGATAATTTATTTAGTTGTAGTATTTATAACGGGATTCTTTTAATATTAGAATTGTAATAGGAAATGGTGTAAAAGTCTTAAACAATATCAGTGCCGGCTACTCCAAATACAATAGCAAAGTCAAAGAAAACGGCACAACGCATATAAACAGCACAGTTACTGCTAATGACAAGCTGACCATAGAAAGTGGTAAAGATACCAATATCATCGGCGTCAACGCCGGCAGCGACGGTAAGTAGGTGATTCTTTTTAATGTTAAAAGAAAAAGTAGTACTATATTTAATGATAGTATTTAATATTTTTTGTATTATTTATCCACAATATGTAAGAGGTAAATTTTCAGTAACTAATTGGGATGATAAAAATACTGATTATAATGATAAAAACAGGAAAAGAAGTATAAGAATAGTACATGGTATAATTTTGTTTGTTTTATTGTTAGTCAGTTATTATATGTTTTGGAAATAAATGATGTTAAAAAATATTTTAGCAGCTAGTAATTAAAATGGTAATAAGCAGTATGCTGAGCGGTGAAAAAGTGACCGGTAATGTGGGCGGCGATTTAAATATCAAAGGTCAGCAGGACAGCCAGAACTATGACGAAAAATATACTTCCGGCGGTTTAAACGTCAATATCAACTACACCTGTTGCGTAGTTGATATTGACGGAGCCAGCAGCGGCAAAACCAACTCCGAATACAACAGCGTCACCGACCAGAGCGGGATCTATGCAGGCGAAGGCGGTTGAGTTTAAAACCAAAGAGGTAAATAATGTTTATATTCGCTATTATGACAGCAAATAAAGGAATCAGTATTGGTAGTTATTTAGGAAAATAGAGGATAGGAGTAGAAGCGTATGTGGCTAAAGCTTGGTACAAGAGGAGATCCGCGAGTTATATATGTAATAATAATAGGGTTGATATTATTTGGATTACATCGAGGATATTATAGTCTTTATAATTTAAATAATGGACAGGAAAATCTAAAGGTAATTGGACAAGAAATAAAAAAAATAAACTATTTTGATTCGCATGTTAAATTACAGGCACGTACGTTGGATAAGCATATAGGTGGCGGAAGAGAAATAATAGATACATTGTATTATGATTTACCAGCAGATAGAAATGATATATATAATAAGTTTATGGAAAATGTTTACAAAAATAGTTGGAAAGAGGAGAATAATACTAATAGTTTTAAAAAAAATAACATAGTTATGTATGTTGTTTTTATGGAACCCAGCGAATATGAAGATATAAAACAGATGAAAGGGAAAGTTGCATGGAAAGTAAAAATGGAGATAAAATAAAAAATGAATGAACAAATATTAGTTATAGGAACTGTTGGTGTTTTAATTCTTACAATAATATTCACCAAAATAAATATTTTACACAAAAAATATTTCCAATTTATTTTTAATTTAATATTTTTTTCTTTTGTATATCTGTGCTTTCAATATAAGTATATGGATATCATGAGAAAGGGAATGATAATATATGGAGGTATTGGGCTATATTATTGGTTTAGAGAATGGAAAGAGAAAAAGAAATAATAAAAAGATATTTAATTTTGTAGATTTTTTTCAGTGATCGAAGGAAAGTATCAGCAAACGTAACAAGTGGTAAAGATACCAAAAATGCTCTGACGAATTTCGTCAGAGCATTTTGTTTGAGCAGGTATTGTTAAGTTAAGCACGCCTCACAGCTGCGGCGCTTCGGTGACACCGGTCAGTCCGGCCAGGGCCAACAGCAGCAGCAGTGATTTCTGCTCGCAGACGTGGACGCCGGCAGGATCGAACCATTCGTCCAGCGTATGCGTGCCGTATTCAGTGCCGCCGCGTCCCAGCGTTACAGCCGGGATACCGCTTGCGATCGGCATATTACTGTTGGTGCAGCCGCCTAAACGGGACTGGGGCGTAATGCCGCAGGCTAAAGTTGCCAGCTTGGCCGCCTGCACCATCCGGCAGTTTTCCGGCTGGCTGCCGGCCGGCACGTCCATGATCTTGGTAAACGCTACCTGTACAACGCCCGGCTTGCCCCAGCGGGCATTTTCGGCATCGGCGCCCAGCTGAAAGGCCGCCAGTGCCTGCTGCTCCATTTGCGCCAGCACCTCGGCGCTGTCCGAGCGCATATTGATCTTAAAATTGGCGCTTTGGGCGATACCGTGGATCGCCTGCCCACCGCTGGCCAGGCTCACAGTAAAGGTAGTTTTAGGCACCTCCGGCACCTGCATATCGCTTAAAGCGGCAATAGCCCGCCCCATAGCCTGTACGGCGCTGGGTGTGCCAAAGGCCAGGTAGGCGTGGCCGCCGGGGCCGCTATAGGTAACGTCGTAATTTATCATACCCGTCGCGTTAAAATACATCACGTCATTACTGGGCCCGTCGATAGAAATTGCCGCCAGGATTTCCGCACCTTTGGCAGCGACAAGATGCTTCATGCCGCTCATAGCGCCCAAACCTTCTTCGGCCACAGTGCCGGCTACCATGATATCGTGATAAGGCTTCAGGCCGCAGCCTGCCAAAGCGCGGATAACAGACAGATTGGCCGCCAAAGCCCTGGTATCGTCGCAAATACCCGGCGCATACAGCCGGCCGTCCTTTTCAATGACCTCATGCACCGAGCCGAAGCCGAAAACCGTATCCAAATGGCCTTCCAGCAGGATACACTTGCCGGTGTTGCCGCTGCCGTAGATTTTGCCGTACACGTTGAATTTATCGTCGATGACCACATCCTGCAGTCCTGCCTCACGCAGCAGCCTGGCATAGTGCCTGCTGCGCTCCTCCTCGTGGAAGGTCGGTGCTTCGATCAGCACCAGCTCCTTTTGCTGCGCAATGGTCTGAGGTGCATCCTGCTCCAAAAAGTCCAAAGCCTGCCGGACCTGCCTGTCAGTTGTCAGTTTTTGAAAAATAAGTTTCAGATCCTGATCGAACCCTGTTGTCATAAAAAAGCCCCCTCAATGATTTTGATTAAATTATAACAAAGAAACTTTAGCCGGCAAATGCTTTTTTAAAATTACGGTCAAATTCGGGGCCAAAAAACTTTTGCGGCGGGTAAAAGTGTAATAATTGAACGTTGTGCTTTTAATGCAGCCGCTGCATATCCGCTTTCAGGCGATAGTGGTATAATAAAAGCATAAATGCGTAAAGCTGCCAGAAAGAAGGGGATTTTGTGACTTTAGAAAAAGATTTACATAAGCTGATCGATAAAGCCCTGGCTTTAAGCGCTTCCGGCGCTAAGACAGTCGAGGTGGGCAAAATCAAAACCGGGGCCTGGACCCGCTGGAAATGCCAGTTCGGCTGTCCCAATTATGGCAAGACCCTGTGCTGCCCGCCATTTGTACCCCGCTACGAAGAAACGCAAAAATTTTTGCGTGAATTTGCCCAAGGCATCATCGTCCAATATACGTTCAGTCTGGAAAACGTTGACAGCACGGACTTTGCCGCCGCCGACCTGTCGATGAGCAACGGGCTGCTGGATATTTTGCTGACGCTGGAACGGGAAGCCTTTTTGCAGAACCACTACAAGGCTTTTGCCTTAAAAGCCGGACGCTGCCGGTTGTGTGACCAGTGCAATTTAACAAAGTGCGTCCATCCCACCAAAGCCCGGCCGTCGCTTGAAGCCTGCGGCATCGACGTGATGGCTTTGGCCAACGATAACGGCTACAGTGCGGAAATTTTGCAGGGCCCGGTACAGGAGCTGAAGATCTATGGTTTGCTGCTGGTTGAATAAAGCCTGCGGCTAAGCGGAAAAACTGCTGGCCGATATGGCTGTGGCGACCACGCCGCTGACCTTGTGCGCTTGACCCTCTTTTGTAAAAGGTTTATAATCAAATTAGTAAGAAAAGTTCGAAAATTAAGAACAAAATTGCAGTAAGAGACAGGAATGGAGGGTTTTTTATGAAAAAGTCAACTAAACTCATTTCAGCAGTTTTGGCATCGCTGATGCTGCTGGCCGCAGGCTGCGGCAGCGACAAGCCGGCCGAAAAGAAAGCCGGCGGCCCGGAAGAAAAGGTGCTGACGGTTTATTCTGCCCGCAGCGAGCAGCTGAATAACGCAGTCATCCCTCAGTTTGAAAAAGATACCGGCATCAAAGTCAATCTGGTCGTAGCCGGTACCGGCGAAGTCCTCAAACGCGCTAAATCCGAAAAAGACAACCCGCTGGGCGATATTCTGTGGGCGGCTGACGAAACCATGCTGTCCTCGTCCAAAGACCTGTTTACGGAATATACTTCCACCGAAAACGATAAAATGATGGACGGCTTCAAAAATAAAGCCGGCGTCTTTACCCCGGCCTTTGCCGATCCTACGGTGATGATCGTCAACACCGAACTGGCCAGCGGCATGAAGATCGAAGGCTTTGAAGATTTGCTGAACCCGGCCTTAAAAGGCAAGATCGCTTTCGGTGACCCTGTCAACTCCAGCTCGGCCTTCCAAAGCCTGATGGCTATGCTGTACGGTATGGGCAAAAACGGCGACCCCATGTCCCCGGAAGCCTGGAATTATGTCGATAAATTCATCGCCAATCTGGGCGGCAAAATGTGCAACAGCTCCAGTCAGGTCTATAAAGGCGTCGCCGGCGGCGAATATGTAGTCGGCCTTACCTGGGAAGACCCGGCAGCCAACCTGGTCAAAAACGGCGCTAAAGTACAGGTCGTATTCCCGGTAGAAGGGGCTATTTTCCCCGGCGAATCCGTACAGATTTTGAAGAACTGCAAGCATCCTGAAAACGCTAAAAAGTTTGTCGATTATATGCTGTCTGAAAAGATCCAGAACGCGGTCGGTATGAACCTTACCGTGCGTCCGCTGCGCAAAGGCGCGACCCTGGCTGCTTACATGACTCCTAATGATAAGATCAAATTAGCTCCTAATTATGATGAAAAATGGGTTTCCGAAAATAAAGCCAAGATCACCAAAATGTTCAGCGAGCATATGGAAAAATCCATGTAATTGATTTTCACTACAGCAAACAGGCAAGGGGACTCGCAGGAGTCCCTTTTGTCTTATCAAAATAAAAAGGCGGTTATTTTATGAGTGTAGCGATCAACATCGACAATGTCATCAAACGCTTCGGCAAGGATACGATTATCAACGGCCTGTCAGTAGATGTGCGCCCCGGCGAGTTTTTTACGCTGCTGGGCCCCTCCGGCTGCGGCAAAACGACTTTGCTGCGCATGATCATCGGCTTCAACTCTATCGAAGGCGGCACGATCAAAATAGATGACCAGATCATCAATGATATCCCGACCCACCTGCGCAATATGGGCATGGTCTTTCAAAACTATGCCATTTTTCCGCATATGTCCGTCAAGGATAACGTCGCCTTTGGCCTGAAAAACCGTAAGGTGCCCAAAGCGCAAATGGAGGCGCAGGTAGAGGAGATACTGGAAACCGTCAAGATCGGCCACCTGAAAGACAGGATGCCGACGCAGCTTTCCGGCGGGCAGCAGCAGCGTGTGGCTTTGGCCCGCGCTATAGTTATCCACCCGCAGGTGCTGCTGATGGACGAACCGCTCTCCAATCTCGACGCCAAGCTCAGAGTCGAGATGCGCAACGCTATCAAGCTCATTCAGCAGCAAATCGGTATCACCACAGTCTATGTCACCCACGACCAGGAAGAAGCGCTGGCCGTTTCCGACCGCATCGCCATTATGAACAACGGCATCATCCAGCAGATCGGCACGCCGAAAGAGATCTATCAGCGGCCTAACTGCGTCTTTGTCGCTACTTTTATTGGTCTGTCCAATATTTTGGAAACGGAGCTCAAAACTGACGCCGCTGCTAAAATCCTTGATTTTGGCGGTTATCAGGTGCCGATGACTAATTTGGCGCCGGCAGCCGCTGACGGCAGTAAAGTAAAAGTCTCAGTACGCCCGGAAGAATTCGAGATCTGCCCTGACGGTACGGCAGGACTTGCTGCCGTAGTCGAGCACAGCGTATTTTTAGGCGTCACTACGCATTATTTTATGCGTCTGGAAAACGGACAGGAAATAGAAGTGATCCAGAACTCCGGCGTGGAAGACACCATACCCAACCAGACTACGGTACGCCTGCTGGTGCAGGCCGCCAAGATCAATGTTTTTACGGAGGACGGGAACACGACCCTGATAGTTAGGGGGGATCGCTGATGCCTGCTGTCAGAAAATTCAATCTGTGGCTGGGGATAGCCTTGGTTATTCTGTGTTTCTTTGTGGTTTTTGTCGTCTATCCGCTGATCCTGATCCTGTATAAAAGCGTTATCGACGCCGAATCGTCGCGGCTGACGCTGGACTATTTTACCAAATTCTTTGCCCGTAAATATTATTGGAGCACCCTGGTCAACAGCTTTTATGTCACCGTCTGCTCCACGCTCATTGCCTCCGTTATTGGCCTGCCCATGGCTTATGTGCTGCGCAGCGTCAAGATACCGGGCAGTAAATACCTCAACATACTCATAGTTATTTCCTATTTGTCGCCGCCGTTTATCGGCGCTTACGCCTGGATCCAGCTTTTAGGGCGCAACGGCTTCATCACGCAGATCGCCAACTCGGTCTTTGGCGTCAAGCTGGGCGGCATCTACGGCTTTGCCGGCATCGTGCTGGTTTTTGCCCTGCAATCCTTTCCGCTCATTTATATGTATGTGTCAGGAGCCCTCAAAAATCTGGATAATTCGTTGAATGAAGCGGCCGAAAGCCTGGGGCTGACCGCCTTTCAGCGTGTACGCCAGATCATTCTGCCGCTGGTGATGCCTTCGCTTTTAGCAGGCTCGCTGCTGGTCTTTATGCGGGTCTTTTCCGATTTCGGCACACCGATGCTGATCGGCGAAGGCTTTAAAACCTTCCCGGTCTTGATCTACACCCAGTTTATGGGTGAAGTCAGTACCGACGATCACTTTGCCGCTTCGCTGTGCGTCATCGTCATCGTCATCACCCTGCTGCTCTTTTTCCTCCAGCGTTATATCGCCGGGCACTATTCCTATTCCATGACGGCGCTGAAGCCCATGGAAGCAGTGAAAGCCAAAGGCAGCAAAAAATTCTTCTCCTATCTTTTTGTCTATGGCATCACCTTTTTAGCCATGCTGCCGCAGCTTACAGTCATCTTCACCTCGTTTTTAGAGGTCAGCGGCGGCGCAGTCTACACCGGCAGTTTTTCGCTGCAGAACTATATGAATACCCTGTTTGCCAAAGACAACAACTCTATCACCAATACCTATCTTTTTGGTATCTGTGCTATTTTCATCGTTGTTTTTATGGGTATTTTCATTTCCTATCTTACAGTGCGCAAGCGTTCCTATGTTACGGAAGTGCTGGATACGGTCACCATGTTCCCGTATATCATTCCCGGTTCGGTTCTGGGTATCTCGTTTTTGTATGCCTTCAACAAGCAGCCGCTTATTTTAAGCGGCACGGCGCTCATCATCATTATTTCCCTGGCTATACGGCGTATGCCCTATACCATCCGTTCCAGTACGGCCATCATCACCCAGATCAGTCCCAGTATCGAAGAAGCTGCTATCAGTCTGGGTGCGACCGAATTCAAATCCTTCTGGAAGGTGACGGTGCCCATGATGCTGCCCGGTGTTCTGGCCGGCGCTATCATGAGCTGGATCACCCTGATCAGCGAGCTCAGCTCCTCGATCATCCTGTATACCAGTAAAACCAGCACGCTGACAGTCGCCATCTATACCGAAGTCATTCGCAGCAATTTCGGCAATGCGGCGGCTTATTCTACCGTGCTCACCTTAACATCCATCATTTCGCTGCTGATCTTCTTCAAACTTACCCATAACAAAGACATCAGCGTGTAAACACACAACAAAAAAACAGTGGATATAAAAAACTAGGCTGGATCTTCTTCCAGCCTAGTTTTTTCTTTAAAAGTCAGTTTTTAGTTCGCTCACCGTATATTTTTGCTGCAAATGGTTGATGATCTGTCTGATGCGCTGCTTACTGTTTTCGATGTCGCAGTCCGGGCAGCGGGTAGAAGCCTTAGCCGCTTCGGGGTCAGTCAGCCGGGCCTGCATTTTGTGCCGGGCCCGTACTTCCGCCAGCGCCACGTCCATATCATACAGCCGTGGAAAATGGGTGCCGGCCGCTAAAAACTTCACGCACTCCATAAACAGGCCGGCGTCCGTAGCCTTATACCGCTCCAGCCATACCTGCTGCAACCGCTGACGGCTGGCAGCTGAATCGCAGGGCAGATACAGCCCGGCGGCCCGCCAGCGTTCCATCGCCTCGGTGATATGCCGGTAGCCGGTAAGCTCCGTCATATCGTTATCCCCAAAAGCAGCCGCAGCTTTTTGATCGCCCTGCTGCGGTGCAAACTCACTGTACGTGTATCC
>OBAS01002099.1_pt1 | contig 10309 bp, 7 predicted proteins | sample 1517591 | NCBI WGS metagenome assembly OBAS01 (sample SAMN04571700, study PRJEB22368) | human gut metagenome | biome: human gut; material: stool | host: Homo sapiens | place: Luxembourg | collected 2012-10-05
ACTTCATTCAGCCGGAGCCTGCAAACAATTTTGCGCATAAATCTTGACGGGACCACAATTTTGCGCATAAATCTTGACGGGACCCGCTAAGCGGCGTGACCTCTTGCAAATATCTGAATAATGCAAAAACGCCATCTCGTGAAATTACGAGATGGCGTTTTTTGACGAAGCATGTATCGTATGTGAATACATGAAATGCGCACTTTATAGAACATATCGAAACGGGCGTACAATAATACGCAACAGCGATTGAAGGACTTGTTTGGTAGCTGAAACTTTTGGTGTTATATACAATTCTCCCGTAACTGTCACTCCGTCTGGTGATATGGTTTTGCCCTCGTACATCATCTGCTGTGCTTCATCCCGAAGTATAGCATTTAGTGCAGGACAGTCTATCAACAGCATCATTTCCGTATCCAGATAGGCACTACGCATATCCCAGTTAAATGATCCGATGATGCTAATTCGATCATCAATCAGAATCGTTTTAGTGTGCATGGAGAAGCTGCCGTTCCACTCACATATATCAACACCCGTTTCTAAAATATCATCCCTATGATTGAGATAATCAGCGCAGCCCCACGGATTTGCTCCACTCTGCGGCGCGTTGGTAATGACCTGTACCTGTACATTGTCGGTGACCTTTTTGAGTGCATTATACATAGCTTGGTTGCAGATCATGTATGGGGTTTGCAACACAATATTTTGTTCACCCTTCTGCATCAGCGTTGTCAAGGTATTCAGAAGCATCGGCTCCTTATTCCACGCAGTGCAATCACCACTTAAAAGTGCGACTTCATTTGTCTGGAGCGTTTCTGTCTCCCAGTTAATCGCTGTTAACTGTTTTGCGTCATTGATCTCAGTCCAACGTCTTGCAAGAATGGCAGTAGCTTTTTTAACCCTGTGATTCTCAGCCTCTGCGTGGAATGCACGGTTGGTATCAAGTAACCATATCCTATCAAAATATTCTAACAAGGTATTAGCGGACGCTGTTGTGAAACCGCCGTTGTATACGACTATATCACGATCTATGTTCTGACGTGACGTACCCCCACTCCCAAGGAATAAGTCGCTAGTGTTCCGCCCACCCATAAGATATGTAGATCGGTCGATAATCAAGTATTTATCGTGGCAGCGATAATTGACCGTCCAAAGTTGCGTCAGCCGAATAGGGTTGTAGAATTTGACCTCCACATTGTCGTGCGCTGCCAATGCCTGAAACACATCACTGCCGCTTAAATGCAGTTGCGCATTGATTCCGTCAATAATGAGCCGTACTTGTACGCCGCGCTCTGCCGCGCCCCAAAGCGCCGCGATCACATCTGTTCCACTGCTGTCGGCGCGGAAGTCAAAGGTTGAGAGAATGATTTCTTCCTGTGCCGAACGAATGAGCCTCAGCCTCCAAAGAAGTGCATCCTCGTTATTGTCAATCAAGCAAACTCGTTCAGACGTTGTTATGGATACTTCTGCCTGCGTATCACTCTTTTCATGTGTTCCAATCAGCGGAGGAATAATTAAAGAAACAAGTAGATATATCAAAAAGCATAATGACACACCTAAAACTAGTTTGAAGCATTTTATGCGAAAGGTTTTTTTCATGTTTGATTCGATTTCTCCAAGCAAATCATTTTTTCCTGAGTTGCTAATTTTATCTGCAAAATTGACTTATTTATGAGGACTATCATTCTCGTCTGAGTTGCTTTGTACATTGGACAGCTCCGGTTTGCGGGTATGCAGCCGCCGTTCGATTGATTCGTGTAGAAGCTGAGATACAAGAGCCATTAACGGAATAAAGAAGATCATGCCAAGGACACCGAACAGTTTACCGCCCAGCAAAACCGCCAACAACGTCCAGAATGGGGATAGCCCTACACTGTTTCCCACGACGTGAGGATAGATGAACTGATTTTCAACAAACTGAGTTGCCTGATAGACGATAAAGCATAGGAGCGCCTTGTTCGGAGCCGCCAATAAAGTAAATAAAATGCCGAAAGCGCAGGAGAGAAATGCTCCAATATAAGGAACGAATGCAAAGGCGGCAGTTAAAACGGCTGTTAGCCCCGCATATGGAATCCCTGCAACAGAAAGCGAAAGAAAGATCAATGTTCCAAGAATCATAACCTCGACACACTGACCAGAAAGAAACTTCGCATAGGTGTCATGTGCAAGTTTCGAAATATGGCAAATTCTATCTGCAACGGATTCCTTACAGTAGGCATACAGTGCCCGTTTGCTTTGACTGCTCAATTCACGCCATCCAATTAGCACATAGAATGTGATCACAAGTGAAATTGCAACATCAGCAATCGCAGATACCGTAGAGCCAGCAACATTGGCAACTGAGGAAATCACTGTGTTCATTTCGCTCGAAATGCTTTGCAGAATAGATTTCCAATCGAGCGTAGCAAAATGTGCCGACAGTTTCTCTGTGTCAATGCCGTATCTTTGCAATAAGCCGACCCAGTCAGGCCATTTTTCTTGAACAAGAGCAGCAATGCTTTTTACAGATGCAGTGAGCTGTGGAATCGCAATTACACACAGAAGAGCAATAATCGCAATAACACATATCAGCGTCAGTAACAGGCTTATCATGTCTATTTGCCGATCTGTAGCTTTAGTCAGCTTTCGTCGAAGCCTCTTTGCCAGTCCGCGCACGGGTACACTCAGAACAAAGGCCAGCAAAAGGCCTGATAAAATCGGAGCGAGCAAGCCAATACACGATTTTAGAAAGTTGGCAACATAGTTTAGATTGTTGAATGCCGCAAATAAGATCACCCCAAACGTGATTAGTAGAAGCGGTTTTTTGTAGGATTTATCCATGATTACATCCTCGTAAGAAATCGGTTTGTTTTATTATTGGGGAGTATCTTATAGGCAATCCACCAACCAAAGAAACAGACTGGCAATGCAGCGAGAACATCCATGATAGAATGCTGTTTCATAAAAACGGTGGAGAGACTGATACACACGGCGATTGATGTAGCAGCGATTTTCCATCCGACGCTTTGGAGCGCCTTGCAATCCCATAACCCAAACATCGCGGCAACGGAGCCTATTACATGAAGTGAGGGGCAAACATTTGTATTGGTATCGAAACTATAGAATAATTCAATAAAGCGTGTAAGTAGATTATTGCGTACAAATGCTTCTGGCCGCAAATTTTGGCAGGTTGGAAAGAACAGGTAAATCAAAACCGTGATCGTATAGGTGACTATCACAAAATACATCATACGCCGAAATGCAGGTACATCGACGAAAAAAGTATAAACCAACGTACCGATTAGAAAGACAAACCAAAATAGATACGGAATCAACGCCCATTCACAAAATGGTATTATATCATCGAGTCCACAATAGACGGGATAGTAATTTCGTTGCGGTTGCAACCGCTCAAGAAACAAAAACAGCAAGCCGAAAATTGGCCAGTAAAGCAATAGCCTGACGTGAGAAAATTCAGGTGTATTAAGTTTATGGATGCGGAACTCACGGTAATTAACTTCCGGCTTTATATGATTACTTTGCATGACTGTATATCCATTCATAGATTTTATCGGCTGCCGTACATTCCGTCTGCGACCGCATTGCCGCGCGCATTTTAGAAAGAAGCACTGGGGCATTTAGCGTTTTTATTGTGGTGTCTGCGATTGCTTTTGGCGTATTGGCTGTGACGGCCATTCCATTACGCAGAAAAAAATTCAGATTATGTGTCTCGCAGCCAGCCACTGCATCGATAAGCACCATTGGTAACTCTGCCGCCATTGCCTCAGATGTACTTAGACCTCCGGGCTTTGTCAGGAATAGGTCTGAGGCTTGCATGAGCTGCGGCACATTATTGACGGTTCCCAGAACATGAACTTGAGAATACTTTTCTGTTCTTTTTTGGAGTTTTTTGCGTAAATCATCATTTGTGCCGCATACAACACTAAGTTCTTGTTCTGTTGTGAGGTAAGGGCAGAGATACGATATAATCTCCTCCATTGGACCGCAGCCCATGCTACCGCACATCATTAAAATATGCTGATGAGCAGGAGAGATTCCGGCGTTGGCTTTTCCTGCTTCTTGTGACACACGCTGGTAGAATTGCTGCCGCACAGGGATTCCACTGGCGATCAGCTTTTGAGGTTGAAGTCCACATTGTTCAAACTCACCTAACAGCGAAGTGGACGGAATGAAATACCAGTCCAGCGCAGAATCCGCTGTGCAGGGAGCGCAGGTATAGTCTGTAGAAATGTGGCTCGTTACAAGCTGTAAGCATGGGTGCTGTCGGCGCATTTCTGTCAACGCCAAGGCTGGGAATACATGAGTACAGATAATATTATCGTAGCCTGCAGAGCGGATGTATTGATACATCCGCTCTGCGCCGGAGGAAAGTAGCTTATAGATCGGCGTTCCCTCACAAAAAATATCTTCGTGAGATTCCGCACGCTGATACCCAGCATCAAAAAGCCTTGGAGCATGGCGGTAAATTCGGGTATGCCAATTAGAAATAAACGTGGATGCTTTTTCTGAAATAAACTGCAAAGAATCTATAATATTGCAGATTTCTCCGCGAGAATGGTAGGCTTCCTGAACTGCTTGCGCACAGGAGTTATGCCCTGCGCCAGTGTTGCAGCTTAGAATTAGTGTTTGCATTTGAATCTCCTATTTTTTCCTTTGCTGCATAGCAAACAGCTTTTGCAGGCGTGGGCGATTATAGCGCTGGACAACAATAAACGGCAAATTACCCAGCACAATGTAGATAATCGTTATACATACCCCGCCAACACCGGACCATATTTTCAGCAGTCCAAGACCGGCGATAGACAACAGAATATGTGTCCACTCTGCCACGCAAGTTTCTTCTATCATGCGCGGCAAGTTCTCATAGTTTTCCTTTGTCAGTTTCTTTTCCGGCATGATTTTAACGAATATGCGGCTCATATCGGGGATCTTTGCCTGCCATTTCCGAACATGAAGCCGCTTCCATAGTTTTTGCTCTGCCGGGTGGCAGACCCAAGGAAAACGATCGGCGTGAAACCAATGCTTCGGGATCAAGCGCCCCACTACAAAGGAGAGAACCCCTAACGCCGCGATATATAGCAGACACATAAGAAAATGCTTCATAAAAACCTCAACATAGCGGTGCGAAAATACGAAGGACACCATCTACGACCCAGCGGCGCGAATAATGTTTCATATCATAGGGCTTTACCTCTTTACATTTTGCCTGTGTAGCGATGAAATCGTCCTTTATTGCTGCAATAATACTGGAACGATAAAAGAACGAATTGTTTTCAAAGTGGAGAAAGAGACTGCGGTAGTCCAGATTGACAGTTCCTATCGTCGCAACTTTGTCGTCTGATACAAAGCTCTTTGCATGAACGAAGCCGGGAGTATACTCATAAATCTTGATGCCGCCAGTCAGCAACACCTGATAAAAGCTCCGAGACATACGGAAAATCAGCTTCTTATCAGGGATGCCGGGCATAATGATCCGCACGTCTACACCACGTTGAGCAGCGGAAATCATTGCATCCATCAAGTCATCGCCAAGCATAAGATACGGTGTAAAAAACCATGCGTAATCCGTGCTTTGAGAAAGCAAGTCAATAAAGAGCTGATTACTGGTAGCTTCATGGTTAAGGGGCGAATCGTAGTAACTAAGCACATAACCATCAAATGTGTGCGGCGGCGCAGGATACCTTTTGGGATATGTGGGCATTGCAAGCTGTCCTGCTTCTTTTTCCAGCGAAAATGCGTTCCAAAAGGTCAAGAACATATGGGTAAAATTTTTTACTGGCTCACCAGTAATCCGAAAGCCTGTGTCCTTCCAGTGTCCATAGGGATGTTCCAAATTGATATACCGATCTGATAAGTTGATACCTCCGCTATAAGCAACTTCGTTGTCAATAATCAGCATTTTGCGATGATCGCGATAGTTTGCAGTTCCTTTTAAGGCAAGGAAAGGATTAAAAGGAATACATGGAATGCCTTTCTTTTTCAGTTCACGGACATTACTGAAATTGAACGAAGAAATACTGCCAAGATCATCGTATATCACACGTACATCAACGCCCTGCTCCATTTTTATTTCCAGTTCGTTCACGATTGCGTCCCACATATGCCCCGGCTCAATAATGAAGTATTCTACGTAAATCGAGTTTCTTGCATTTTTCAAATCGGCAAGCATATCAGGGAACATATTATCGCCCAACGGATAGTAACGAACCTGCTCAACTGCACACATCGGATATTGCGTTTTTTCTTCCAGCCACCGCACTGTTTGCCCCATGCGTTTTTCGCCGTCAAAGGGCGCTTCTTTTATTGGAAGAGGCTGCGGATTGCAACTCTTTTGAACTTGCTGCAAGCGCCTTTTTAGAGGGCGGGCCGTCCGTTTATTTCCAAAGAGCAGATATAGTAACGCTCCTACCAAAGGTAGTGACAGAATAACCAGCAGCCAAAGCAATTTATAAGCGGTTTCATCTCTCTTTATAATAATAAATACCACCAAGAAAAACGCTGCAACGGAAAGCAGTGACACAATAATCGGTGCGTAAGGGGTCAGCCATTTCATCAACAGCAAAAGCCAGAGCGATTGTAAAGCCACCGCTGGAATAATTGTTAGAATGCGTCGAATGATTTTCCCCATATGTTTACCCCCCTCTATGCTATTTCTCCTCCGAAGATGCTTCCCAATCGCAAACTATTTGTGCCATTTCCTGTGGGGTTTCTTTATAGCCTCGTAATACCCACGCATTCATAAGCCCAAACAATCCATATGTAATAAATTGGATAAAGTAGTGCGTTTTGGCATCGGCATTAGCGACAATGGATGCCGCTTCTTGTAAATAGAAGTTTAGAATCACATATTGGCGATCAGCTGAGTAGAGCAGATCACAAATAGGACGAGTGGAAAGGCAAAATTCAAAAAACAGCCTGATGCCGTCATAACTACCAGTGGCGAAGTTGGTAGCACCGTGTTCGTCGGAAAAACGCTTCCACAGACATGTGATTTTGAAAGACAGAACTTCATCTTTACTTTTGAAATAACGGAAATAAGTGGAGCGACCTACATCTGCCTTGGCAGTCATCTCCTCAATACTGATTTTTTCAATGGGTTTTTCTTTCATTAGTTCCAGCAACGCTGTACCCATACATTCTTTCAGATAGTCTGTTGTAGCCGTTGTCCTTCGCATAAGAAACGTCTCCTTTAATTGCGTATCATTGAAACAAGGATTGTCATTTGTTCCACTTTCGCTCGGACTATTGACAACGCCTGCTTCTGTGATATTCATAGCATCTATGATACTATCGTTTCATTTATACTATCATTTGCTATTTGCCCTGTCAAGCTAAAATGCGAGTACGACGAGCAGAAAGGAAAACTATGGGTACGATTTTTTCCCGTGTAAAACTCAGCGGAAAGCATGTGGCCGCCCTCTTGGCGCTGATGCTGCTCTCCGCTGTGACAGCCATGCTGCTGCCTACTGCCCTGGCCAGTATGATTGACATCGGAGTGGCCGGAGAAAACCGAAACACCATCCTAATCATTGCGGCGGTGATGGCAACCCTGGCCATTCTGGGCTGTCTTTTCAACATGGCAGCCACGGTGCTGTCCGCCAAGGTGTCCACTAAATTTGCCGCTGATTTGCGGCGTGAGATATTCCATCAGGTGCAAGATTTTTCCGCCGCTGAAATGGAGCGGTTTGGCACCGCTAGTCTAGTGACCCGCAGTACCTCCGATGTGACCAACATCCAAATGTTTCTCTCATTGCTGTTGCGGCTGGGGGTGACTGCACCGCTGATGGCGGTGGCTGGGCTGGTACTCTCTTCTCTGACCGGCGGCGAACTCAGTTCCGTGCTGAGCTTGGCCATTCCCGCCCTCATCATTGGCGTAGGTGTCATTCTGATTTTTGTTTCCCGCTACTCGGTGACCCTGCGGCAGCGGATTGACCGACTGAACAAGATCTTTCTGGAAACACTGGAGGGGGTACGGGTGATTCGGGCTTTCAATCGGCAAGGGAAAGAAATGGAAAGGTTTTCCCAAGCCAATGGAGAACTGGCCTCCATGACCATTCTCTCTGGGCGGGTTACCGCACTGCTGATGCCGGTGATTCAGGCGATCTTTGGTGTGACTACAGCAGCGGTCATGGGCATGGGTTCCTGGTATGTGTCCGCCGGGGAGATGGCAGTGGGTGACCTGGTGGCCAACAGCCAGTATATCAGCATGATCCTTGCCGCTATCATGATGCTGGCATTGGTCATTATGCTCTTTCCTGTGTCCTATGCCTGCGCTAAGCGCATCGCAGAAGTGCTGAATACCGAGAGTTCCATCAAGGACGGCAGATACAGTGCCGCCTTGCGCAAAGGCCGCGCCTGTGTGGCCTTTGACCATGTGACCTTTACCTATCCTGGGGCGGACGAACCAGTGCTGAAGGATGTTAGCTTCGAGTGCCGGGCCGGGGAGGTCACCGCCATTATCGGGCGCACCGGTTGCGGCAAGTCCAGCATCCTCAAGTTGATCCCGCGGCTTTACGACGCCACGGTAGGCCATGTCTATGTGGACGATATGAATGTAAAACAATATAAATTGAACGAGCTGCGGGATCTGATCGGCTATATCCCCCAGAAGAATGTACTCTTTTCCGGAGACGTGGCCTCCAACTGCGCTTTGGAGATCAGGACAGCAGTGAGGAACAGTGGCGGCAAGCGGCCTACATCGCCTGCGCCGACGAGTTCATCGAACAGAAGCCGGACGGCTACCACGCCGAAATCGCTCAAGGCGGCACCAATTTGTCCGGCGGCCAGCGCCAACGCATGGCTATTGCTCGGGCTGTCGTAAAAAAACCAGAAATCTACCTGTTTGATGACAGCTTTTCCGCCTTGGATGTGAAAACAGATAAAACACTCCGCATGCGCCTGCGGGAGAGCATGGGGGATTCCACCATGCTCATTGTGGCTCAGCGGGTGGGTTCTATCCTGGATGCTGACCGTATCTTGGTGATGGAGGACGGACAGATCGTGGGGAGAGGCAAGCACCGGGAACTGCTACATACATGTCCGCTCTACCGGGAGATTGCTGAATTGCAGCTGGGAGAGGAGGAAGTGAAACATGAACTGGAATGCGTTTAAACGGCTGTTCCACTATCTGGGACGGTACAAGCTCCGCCTGATTCTAGTGATGATCGCCGCTGTCCTGAGTACCCTGTTTACCGTTTTGACCCCAGCGGTGACGGGCGGCATCACCTCGGAACTGTACGATGGCGTGGCAAGCGGCTCCTTCGACTGGGAAACGATCGTCTGGCTGCTCGTGACGCTGATAGCCCTTTATCTTGTGGCCCAGCTTTTCGCCATTCTCCAAAGCTTCAGCATGACTAAGCTGACCGCCTGCGTTATGGAGACTCTGCGGGGTGATATTGACCGGAAGATGCACCACCTGAAGCTGGACTATTACGACTCTCATACCCAGGGGGAAATCCTCAGCACCATCACCAACGATGTGGACACGGTGAACAACGCCCTGAGCCAGAACCTGACCCAAATCGTCACCCAGGTGGTCACCGCTGTGGGTATCCTGGTGATGATGTTCACAACCAGTCCTATACTGGCGGCCATCGCAGTGGTTATGGTGCCGGTGTCTCTACTGGCCTCTCTAGGCGTTATGAAAACGGGAGCCATACACTACGCCCGGCAGCAGGAACTCCTGGGACAGCTCAACGGCTACATCGAGGAGGTGTACCAAGGGCAGGAGCTGGTGTCGGTGTTCAACTACACGGATCGAGCAAAAGAGGAGTTTGATCGAATCAATGGGGAACTCCAGCGTACCGCTCAGAGTGCCGAGATTGCATCTGGTAAGGTCACTCCAATCACCGACCTGGTAAATAACCTTGGCTACGCTGTCAGCGCCCTGCTGGGATGTCTGTCCGTATTGCGTGGTGAGATGCGGATCGGCGACGTGCAAGCCATGCTCCAGTATACCAAGCAGTTCTCCCAGCCCTTCACCAGCATTGCGGGGATGGCGGGCAGTTTCAGCGCAGCGTCCGCTGCCGCAGGGCGCATTTTCGCTCTGCTGGATGCCTCGGAAGAGACACCAGACCCTGTTCCCGGACTGATGCCTCAGGTCAGCACGGGCGCGGTGGAATTTCGCCATGTGTCCTTCGGTTACTCCCCGGAGCACCAGCTGATGCATGATGTGAACATCACGGTGAAGTCCGGTCAGAAAGTGGCCATCGTGGGCCCCACCGGGGCTGGCAAAACCACCCTCATCAATCTGCTCATGCGGTTCTACGATGTGGACGGCGGTAGTATTTTAGTGGACGGGGTAGACACC
>OBAS01002109.1_pt1 | contig 10260 bp, 9 predicted proteins | sample 1517591 | NCBI WGS metagenome assembly OBAS01 (sample SAMN04571700, study PRJEB22368) | human gut metagenome | biome: human gut; material: stool | host: Homo sapiens | place: Luxembourg | collected 2012-10-05
GAGGCGGAAAAATGAGTTTGATTTGTATACAGGACCAAGATGAATATTTCCGGAACGGAACCTTTGCATCTGTTTTATTTCAGCGTGCAATCCCCGTTCACATTGATCCGGAAGTCGATATGGCATATGCAGAGCAGTGCGTGGAGCATTTTAATCATCTCTCTGACCAGATGATCGACAAATTTTGCGAGATGGCAATTGCGTATTGTGAGTTTATGCGGAAGGAATGGAAAGAATTTGAAGATGTCTATCCGGACATTGTAGAAGACATTCAGCGTGAAATTCCGGAGAAACTGCACGGGAGAGAAGTGCTGGCATTTTTGACCACGCCTGAAATGTACATTGAACCGCCGGAGGAAGCTGTTTCCGGATATAGCATTTCCAGTGCCTGTGTCTGGGAACCGGAGCATGCACTGGACTGGATCATTCGTGGAGATAAAATTCTCTATGTAGGACCTTGTGAGGGTATGGGTGCATGGCAGGAGAAAGAAGATTATGAAACGATCTTCGCCGGTATTTCAGAACGGTGCCCTTTGTGTCGGGAACAGCTGGAAGAAATTGTTCGTACAGATGCGAAAAGTCGCTATTCGTTCAGTGCAGACGGGCAGCTGATTCGTTGTAATCAGGGACACTCGATTCCAGTAGATGTGGAACTGGAACAGGTGCTGCCGCCGGAATTCTTGTGGCATGGAACGGCAGAACGGTTTTTGCCGGCGATTTTTCAGGAGGGACTGCGGCGAATGAGCCGGCTGTATGTGCATCTGTCTGCCACGCCGGAAATTGCACAGACAGTAGGAGCACGTCACGGAAAGCCAGTGGTGCTGCGGGTGCAGACTGGAAAAATGGCAGAGGACGGCTATGCTTTTTACCGTTCGGTAAATGGTGTTTGGCTGACGGAAGCAGTTCCGGCGAAATATCTGGAAGAAATGAAATAATTGGGCAGCATCGCACAAATGTAAAGGCAATTTTGTGCGGTGTTGCTTCTATATCAGGCGGTGGAGAGTTGAAAAAGAACGACATTTTTGAAACAGAAATCATTGATATGACCACAGAGGGCAGCGGTGTCTGTCGGGTGGACAACATGGCAGTATTTGTACCGCATACAGCAGTAGGAGATCGGATTCGGGTGCGAATTGTGAAAGTGCTGAAAAGCTATGGTTTTGGCATCGTGGAAGAATTGCTGGAACCTTCGGCGGATCGTATTTCGCCTGCCTGCCCGTTGTCGCAGTGTGGGGGCTGTCTGTTTCAGCATATCACTTATGCGGCAGAACTGCGTGTCAAGGAAAAGGCAGTGCAGGATGCTTTTACACGAATCGGGAAACTGTCGCCTGCATTTCTGCCGATTCTGGGGGCAGAATCCCGCACCAGATACCGTAATAAGGCACAGTATCCTTTTGCAATAGACAAGGCAGGAGAACCGGTTCTGGGCTTTTTTGCCAGAAGAAGTCATCGGGTCATTCCGGTGAAAGACTGCTTGCTACAGCCGGAACTGTTTGGGAAAATTGCTGGTGTCGTGCTGGAGTTTGTGAGAAAAAATCGGATTCCGGTGTATGAAGAAGCCAGCGGAAAAGGGGAACTGCGGCACTTGTATTTGCGGTGCGGGCAGCATTCCGGCGAGGTGATGGTCTGCTTCATTGTGCGAAAGCCAATTCGGAAAAAGCTGATGCCTCTGGTGCAGCAGCTGACGGAGCAGTTTCCGCAGATCCAGAGCATTGTCATGAACTGTAATCCGAAGAAAACCAACGTGATTCTGGGAGATTCTACAGAAACGCTGTGGGGGAAAGATACGATTACAGACACCATGTGCGGCAATGCTGTAGACCTTTCGCCGGAATCGTTCTATCAGGTGAACACGATACAGGCGGAACGGCTTTATGGTGCGGCAAAGGCTTTTGCACAGCTGACGGGAAAGGAACGATTGCTGGATTTGTACTGTGGTGCCGGAACCATTGGGCTGTCCATGGCAGATGCGGTGTCGGAATTGGTTGGCGTGGAAATTGTACCGGAAGCGGTAGAAAATGCCAAGAAAAATGCTGCGAGAGCCGGCGTGGAAAATGCGAAATTCCTTTGCGGCGATGCAGGCAGCATTGCGGAACAGCTGGCAGCAGAGGGGACTGCTCCCGATGTGATCGTGGTTGATCCGCCCAGAAAAGGCTGCGATGAAACAGCGATTCGTGCTATGGTACAGATGCAGCCTGAGCGAATTGTGATGATCTCCTGCAACGCTACGACTGCGGCGAGAGATTGTGCGGCGTTGAGAAAACTGGGATATGCGGTGGAACAGGTGCAGCCGGTGGATTTGTTCCCGGGGACGGGGCACGTTGAGTGCGTGGTTTTATTGTCCCAACTTCCAAATGAACATATCAGTATCGAAATTAACCTTGACGAACTGGACTTAACGCCTGCTGAATGTAAGGCAACTTACGCCCAAATCAAGGCTTATGTTAAGGAGCATACAGGGTTGACTGTGTCATCTCTTAATATCGCACAAGTAAAGAATAAGTGCGGTATCATTGAGCGTAGCAACTACAATAAGGCAAAGTCTGTGGATTCCAGACAGCCTGCTTGCACACCAGAAAAGGAGCAGGCTATTATTGCAGCTTTTAAGTTTTTTAAGATGATATGAGTTCTCTTTACAAAAAAACCGCTTTTCAAAAAAAATTTGTTTTTTTCTGCATTAGTATTGACTTTTGTACACTACTGTGATATAATATAAATTGCGACACAATCTAATAGCCAAAAATGCCAAGGTATGTGCTTTTACTATCGGTAAAAGTGCATGCTCACTTTTCGCATACCCTTGGTGTTTTTCGGAAAGATTGTGTCGCAGCAATGAGTCGTGCATTTTTCGGTGCGTGGCTCATGGCTACGCACTTTTTTTATATCATTACGAAAGGAAAATGCAGGAAAATGAACGAACGTGAAGAACTGCTGGCAAAAATTGCAGCCAGCACAACAGCCATGGAAAAGGTAAAAGCAATTGAGGACGAAATCGAAATCCGAGAGGAAAAGAAGAAAAAAATCAAAGGTGTCGGAAAAATGATATTGGCAGTAATCGCTTTCGGTGTTGCTGGCAGTATCGTGTCTTTTGTATTTTCAAAGATTCCGGTAATCGGGAAAATAATGTCAATAATTTTTTCTTTTTCTTTTGTGCTCCCTTTTGTGCTAAAGGCTATCATCAACAACAAACTTGATGGGGAAATCGCTGAGTATGGGAAACAGCTGGCAGATGCTCAGTCTGATGCAGTGCTTAACTGGCTCCCGATGGCGTATCGTGATTCTATTTCCTATCAGTACATTTCTTCGTATATCCAGAACCAGAGAGCGAACAACCTTCAAGAGGCAATCAATCTCTTTGAAACTGAAAAGCATCGTGCAAATCTCGAATTTCTTGCAGCAGTTTCAGCTGTCAAGTAAATTTGACAGGGTATTGTGGCAGTTATCTGTATGAGGTTCAAAGCGATGACAGAAATCAAAAAATTTCAAGACGAATTTTTCTTTCTCAGCAATTTTTTTGAGTGTCCGGTGACATATAAGCAACTGACTTACACCAACAACGAAGCAGCTTTTCAGGCACAGAAATGCACGAGCGATTCTGAAAAATTTCAGTTCACGAAACTGAATCCAACCGAAGCGAAGAAGCTGGGTAGGAAAGTAAATTTGCGGAAGGATTGGGAAGCTGTCAAAGTCAGAATTATGGAAGAAATCGTCAGAGCAAAGTTCACGCAGAACACAGAACTTGCAGACAAATTGCTTGCCACAGGTGATGCGTATTTGGAAGAAGGCAACACATGGGACGATAGGATTTGGGGAACAGTGAATGGTTCTGGAGCAAATCGACTGGGCGTTATTCTGATGCAAATACGAGCCGAAATCAAAGATGCCTAAAAGTGATATATAGCAAAAAAGCACTGCTTAACTCAAAGGGTAAGGAGTGCTTTTTACATCATTTACCTGCTTCTATTTCTTTCAAAACATCTCTGCCGTATTTTTCAATCAGTTCAGCGAAAAGGTCGATAAACTGCTCAAATTCTGCGTTGTTTTCCATACCGTCACCCGACATCGATGTCAAACTCTTTTTGCATTGTCACTGGCTCGCCCTTGACCGCAAACGAATATGTATCGCCGTCTGTGCTTACTGAGGACAACGCTCCCTCTGTGCAGTTGGCGTTGTTATGCTTTACGATGTGCTTCAAATAACTGTCCACGAAATCGCCAATAATCAATATCGCATCAGCTACCGGCACATCTGCGGTGAGTGTGGTGGTGTAGCTTACACTATCCACTGTGGCATAATCGGGGCTATACGCAATGCAAGACTGCTTAATCAGTACGTTCATCATAAGTTACCTCTCAATCTCATAATCGTTGTCGTGTGCCTGTTGTAGTTGCTCTCTAGTGGTCTGGCTGTGCATCTGGGACTGCATCAGACGTTGCTGGTCGGGGTTTATCTTACGCACATAGCCACCACCGGCAAGCAGTTTCTCAGCTTCGTATCTTGCTTGGCTTTTTGCAGTCCACGCCATTTTTTCTTGCTGTTGTACAAGCTGTTGCTCTCTTTGATGTAGGGATTCCTCTCTTTGAAAGAGTGCTCTTTTATCTGCTACAATCTGTCGTTGGTCACGCTCCACTTTTGCTTTGTCTTGCTCAACGGTTGCCTTGTCTGACAATACGATTTTTGCAGCAGTCATTTGCTTTTCTAATTCCATTTCCGCATCAGATTTCGGCACTTCTTTCGATTTTCCGAAGATATTTTTCTCGGTTTTTGTCGGTGTTGGAGCAAACGAAGAAACCATGTTGTCGGCTTGCGTTTGCAAATCTTTTACTCGTTCCGTGAGGGCAGAAACCTCGTCACGCAACGCATCAGCTTTTTCCCTCAAAGCTGATTCAGTTTTCAATCTCTCGACTGATTTTTTTTGTGGTTTTTCGCCAGTGTTGAACGAAACGCCGAACTCACGTTGACACATTTCTTGCATTGCATCGTTTAATTTCTTCAACCGATGTCTTGTTTCAAAATTTTTTCCGTTGATGCCTTTTCGTTCGACCATTTCGCCTGTTTTTTTGTCTTTTTGCTGCCACTCTGCGTAACATGACACAAGCAAGTGCATATGCTCCATGCTCATTTTCAGAGAGCCGTCTTTGTCCCTATATTCGTGTAATTCGTCTTTATGTACGAAACCGCCATGCACATTTTTTTCGCCGAAAAAATTCTGCATTACTTCAAATGATTTTGCGAAAAAATCGTCCGACTTACCTTGCAATCTCAACTCGTTGGGGCATGGTATTTCTAAGAAGCAAGCCGTCTTTCTGTCTGCTCTTTTCCTGTCCGGTGGGTACATTTTGTCAACCTCAGCCACACGCTTTTTCATTGCGTTGAAAGCGTCCGAAAAATCATTGCAACCAATGCAATAATTTCGATGTGACAGCTTTTTATCAATATGCTCATTGCTGTGATTTCCATGCTCTCTCTCGTACTGACCAAGATGCCGTTTCATCGCTCCAGCTGTCTGAGTTGTCACTTTTTTCCAGTTTATGCCTGCCATAGCGTTCTACTCCTTTCCTGCGGTGAACCTGCACCAGCGAAATCTATGGTGTAGGTATACCTTGCTATACTTGTATGCCTTGCAGTCACATCGCCTGTCGATGCCGTTTTCATCGACCGAACCGCAAAAACATCGCAACTGCGTTGTTTTTGGCTATATCGCACTTCTGTCAAGCCTTGCCCTCAGTCAGATTTCAAAAGTTGGAAAAGACGTGGTGGGCAAGTCTTGCACCTAAGACCTAAGCAAGCTTAGGCAGGTGCTCTCCGAGGGGCAAAGCTCCGCCTTGCATCTGCTCTGCCGAGGGCTTCAAGCTGGGGGAAGTACTCCCCCTCTTGAAAATCTTCCCCTCTGCCATGCCCTTTGCGTTACTGTTTACGTTATGCCGTAACAGCAAGCAACGCATCACGGCATCATCTCTTGCATCAACTCACGCTTATACTTATAGAACGTGTTGCGTGAGATACCAGCAAGCGTTATGCACTCGCTATCGTTCAATGTTCCGCCGAAACTTTTGCAGTGCTTCTTGATAATTTCTTTTGCTGGTTTGGCTTTTTTGACGTGAAGCTTACGTCCTGCAACCTGTCCGATTTGTTTGCCGTTTCTCCTTGCAGTTTCGATTCCCTCAGCTGTCCGGCGGTGCAGGTCGTCCACCTCTTTCTGTGACTGCTCAAAAGCAAGCCGTATCTGATTTTCGGCGAGAATTTTCAACACGTTGCGAGTTGCCTTGATGTATTCGTCAGCAATCTGATTTCCCGTATCAGACAAGCCCTCAGCACTACTTAAAGCCTTGCTGTAAGTTGCTGTATTGATGTGCGGCTCCTTGATGAAAACGAGATTAACCCCCTCATCATACAGTTGCATATACAGCCCAACACCCTCATCAGCGTTACGGCTCATTCGGCTCACGCTATCAAAGATAATTGTGTCGCCGGAGCGTGCCAGCTTGACGATTTCTTCTAGCTTTTTTCGTCCTGTTGTCTTCGTTCCGGTGTAAATTTCCTTGTAGATTTTCGCATTTGGGAATGCCGAAAGAATGTTGCGGACTTGCCTGTCAATGTTTTGTTTTGGGGTGGAGATGCGACAGTAACCGTACTCCATTTTTGCTTCACTCCTTTTCGTTTTATTGTACCAATTTAACCGGTCGTTAATTTCAATTTTGCTACGGAATCAGTGCAACCATATTTTCTGACAGCACTTTTGGTACTTGCTTTTTTTACGGTAAAAATTGTACTCAATTAGCCATACATACGCTCCGTATTTGCGTATTTATAATCTTGCCACAACGCTGTGTTACGCTCCGTACATTTTGTATTTTCCCAGAAACTTTTTTCCGGTGATGCTGGCATCGGGGATTGCACTGGTGGCGTGTCGTTTGTATGTATATCCGCTGCCATATCGTAGCACCGCTCCAGCCAGTATGCTATAATATTAGATGTGAAGTGATACTCGATGCGATAATATAGCTCAACGTTGGTATCGGCATCAGTCACTCTAATATTTTTGCGTTTAGTGGGCATCTCATCGCCCACTATTTTTTTTGCCGTTCCATATGTACAAGTTGCCGTTATCGGCATTGCATAATCACCGTAGCCACGCATACACTGGCAATTTTTCGGGTAAAATGGAATGCGGTGCTCTTTCTTGGCAGAGCACGGATTGAGATAACGTATTATTGCTTCCAGTTCGCCTTGACTGGTGATTTTTCGTATCAAAACTTGCATCGGATTTTCGTAGCCTTGCTTTCTTCCCCACCACTTTTTTGCCCACTTCTCAAACGTTTTCGGTATCTCGTGAAAGCATGCAATGTAATGAACGTGCCAGCTGCCATCTTCACACGGTTCAAGAAATTTGTGAATACCTTGAAATTCATCTTTAAACTGCTTTTTCAAGCGATTGATGAAACCAGTAGCTAAGCGATTCATTTCATCGTAGGACGGACGACTTGCCATGGTGCAGGTGATAAACAGGCACTTGTCCCACTTATAACTCGCGATGATTTCCTTGCCTACATGAACCCACGTCAGATGCAGGCTTTTGCTGGTGCGACAGCTAAATAATTCACCTGTTTCCACATCAATTGTGCTGTAATCAACGTCAGCAATGCCATTGTCCACATTACACGCACTAGCATCTACACCTATGCTTTTGGTGTTCTCAACAGTTGTTTTTTTGGCGGAACTATTACCCCTCTCAGAAGCAGTTGCGGGCTTACGCTTCGGCTTGCTATGATTATCGAGCAAGTAACACGCCAAATCGTCAGCATTTTTGAAGTGCTTCGCTCGTTTCAACATGTTACTTACCGTAACCACACTCTTGCCAATAGCAGGGTAATACTCCACCATCACTTTTGTATTTTCGCCCGGCAAGTCTGCACAATGTTCGCCGGTAGTTACTTCAACTTTCACGTTGTCGTCCTGTTGCTGGACTGACTTGTATCGGCAATTCATCTCCGGCATCTCCTTTCTCTGTAGTAAAAAACGACCGTAAAGGTTATCTATAATCCAAGATAGTATTTTTCAGCTTCTGCACTGATTTCATCGATTGCTTTCAAAAACATCTGACGGTCTGCATCACTGAGTTTACCTCTCATTTTACGGTTAAATGTGCTTTCGCTGATGTTGCAGTGCTGGGCAATCTGATATAGCTTTACACCTTTTCTCATCGCTTTAGCTTTGACATCAAAATTATTGCTTGTGTACATCATGTTACATCGTTCCTTTCAGTTTCTTTCAAAAGAAAATCGTTCTTTTTCTTTCACCTGTTATATGTAAGGTTTAAGGGAAAAACCAAATCTACCACCTGCAACAAGGCATAAAAAAAGACCACCAAACCAGCTACTTTAAGCTTGATTTGATGGTCTTTTAGTTATATTTTTGTTTGCAATGCACAGTGTTATGTGTCGGATTTTGTGCAAAACAGAGAAATGAAAAAGAAAAATCAATCTCCTTGAAAAATGTACACTTGTGATGTGGTATAATAGGGATAAACACAAAAAGGGGAGTGATGACAATGGGCAAGGTGAGGTGCTACACATATACAAGAGTGTCAACGGCAATGCAAGTTGACGGCTATAGCCTAAATGCACAACGTGATAAATTACATAAATACGCTGAGTACCAAGGCATGCAGATAATCGAGGAGTTCACCGACGAGGGCAGGTCAGGCAAAAACGTTGTCGGCAGATTGGCTTTCCAAGAAATGCTCTCAAAAATTAAAAGCGGTGAAGATAATGTATCATATGTGCTTGTATTTAAGCTGTCCAGATTCGGGCGTAATGCAGCTGACGTACTTAACAGCCTACAGCTAATGCAGGATAATGGTGTCAATCTGATTTGCGTTGAGGACAACATTGATAGCTCCAAGGATAGCGGAAAACTGATGATTTCTGTACTTTCAGCTGTTGCAGAAATCGAACGTGAAAATATCCTCGTCCAGACTATGGAAGGACGAAAGCAGAAAGCCAGACAGGGCGAGTGGAACGGCGGATTTGCTCCGTTCGGCTATCAGTTAATTGATAAGAAGCTGATTGTGGACGAAAAAGAAGCCGAGATTGTACGGCTCATTTTTGACAAGTTTACCACTACTACAATGGGGATAAACGCAGTTGCATCATATCTCAACCAGCACGGCTACCGCAAAGCAAAGCGGCAGAATAACAAGCTGGAAACCTTTGCTGCATCTTTCATCAAAGGCGTACTGGACAATCCGGTTTATGCTGGCAAAATCGCCTACGGGCGGCGTAAAAGCGAGAAAAAGGCAGGAACGAGAGGGGAGTATCACACCGTTAAGCAAGACGATTATATGCTTAGTGAGGGTGTCCACGATGCCATTATCACAGCTGACACGTGGGAAGCAGCACAGAGGAAACGTAAACAAAACGGTACGGCAAATCCCAAGACACATTCTTTGGAGCATGAGCATATTTTATCAAGCATTCTGAGGTGTCCGGTGTGCGGTAGTCCGATGTACGGAAACGTCAACCGCAAGAAAAATAAAAACGGCGAATACTACCGTGATTACTTTTACTACGCTTGCAAGCACCGCAGGTTTAATGACGGCATTACTTGCCACTACAAGAAGCAGTGGGGACAAGACGTGATAGACACTGCCGTTGAGCAGTTCATCTCTCAACTTACAAAAAATCCAAAGTTCAAAAGTGCACTTGATAAAAAAATCAGTTCTGAAACTGATGCCTCAGAACTTGAAAAAGAAATCGAAATCCTTGAAAAAAAGAGAAAGCAACTTGTTGGGGCAAAAAGTCATTTGTGGCAGAGAATGAGTGACCTTGATATAGACGATAATTTCTACACGCAAAAGTATGCCGACATGGAAGAACAACTCAATAAATTTTATGCTGAAATAGAAAGTGTGGACAGTAACATTGAGATGCTCAGGCAACGTATTATCAATGCCCAGCAGGACAAGCTGTCCTCAGAGAGTGTGTACCGTATCCTAGAGCACTTTGACAAGTTTTACGACAAGTTTACCGACAGAGAAAAGAAACAGTTTATGGGGGCTTTTATCGAGCGTATTGACATATTCCCAGAACGGCAGGAAAATGGCAGAATCCTAAAAAGTATTAAGTTCAAATTCCCAGTGTGGTACGGCGATAAATCATATGTCGATTTCTGTTGGAACGAAAAAAGTCCCGTTGAGACGGTTGTCTTGCTTTCCAAGGGTGAGGTCGACTCGAAAAAGATTCGGGTTGAGTTCTCTT
>OBAS01002110.1_pt1 | contig 10259 bp, 5 predicted proteins | sample 1517591 | NCBI WGS metagenome assembly OBAS01 (sample SAMN04571700, study PRJEB22368) | human gut metagenome | biome: human gut; material: stool | host: Homo sapiens | place: Luxembourg | collected 2012-10-05
TTACACCTTCCAGTTTCTGTAAGACCTCTTCCACTTTCATTCCTTTCACCAATCGGCTGATACCTTGTAAGTTTCCATTGCATCCGCCCCAAAAGAAAACTTGTTGAATAACGTCATCTTCTACTTCCACTTCGATGTGGCTGCTGCAAGTGCCTTGCGTCTTATAGGTTATTTTCATTTTATTCTTCCTCTTCAGATGCAGGTTTCATGTTTGTATAAACGGTCTGAACATCATCAAATTCTTCCAGACGCTCTACCATCTTGTCTAGAGTTTCACGTTGTTCAGGAGTCACATCTTTTAAGTCATTGGGAATATATGTGAAATCACCACCCACTTCTTCGAAACCACATTCTTCCAAGTGTTTCTGAATTGCTGCGTAGCTCTTCGGATCACCATAGATGGTGATAGTTCCTTCTTCTTCATCTTCGTCGAACTCATCCTCTACATTATAGTCAATCAAATCCAGGATCAGTTCTTCCATATCCATTCCTTCTTTCTTCTTGAAAGTAAATACACATTTATGGTCGAACAAGAAAGCTAAGGAACCGGTAGTACCCAAGTTTCCACCGAATTTGTTGAATACTGAACGCACATCTGCTACGGTACGAGTAGTGTTGTCTGTCAATGTATCAACAAATACAGCTACTCCGTGAGGACCATATCCTTCGTAAGTCATACCTTTGTAGTCACTGGTATCTTTACCCATTGCATTCTTAATGGCGCGTTCAATGTTATCCTTCGGCATGTTTTCACGCTTACAAGTAGCGATCACACCACGTAGGGTCGGGTTATTTTCGGGTTCCGGACCACCTGCTTTTACAGCTATAGCGATTTGTTTACCCAGTCTTGTAAATGTTTTGGCCATGTGGCCCCATCTTTTCAGCTTTGTAGCTTTTCTATATTCAAATGCTCTTCCCATTGGATTGTAGTTTTATAATGGTTATTTTTATTATTATCTTAGTTTTGCACCTAGTTTGTTTTCCAGGTTAGCAATCAGTTTGGACATGATCTTGTCAATCTGTTTGTCGTTCAGTGTTGCGCTTTCATCCTGTAACAAGAAGCTCACTGCATAACTTTTTTTACCCGGTTCCAGATTCTTGCCTTCATAAACATCAAACAATTCTACTTCTTTCAGCAGTTTCTTTTCAGTCTCATAGGCTATTTTTTCGATTTCTGCAAACTGTATGTTCTTGTCAATCAACAAAGCCAAGTCACGTTTCACAGCCGGGAACTTGGAAAGTTCTTTAAAGTTGACTTTAGCCGACTTGATGGCTTTCATCAGTTCTTTCCAGTTGATTTCTGCATAATATACCTCATTGTCTATATCGAATGCTTTTTGAATCTTCTTGCTGATGATGCCGAAGGTGGCCAATAACTTGCCGCCACGTGTGTGTACGCTGATGGCTGTTGAATAGATATCGTTGGTCAGGTTGCCGAATACCACGTTGCCGAAATTCAATCCCAAACGGGTAAAGATGTTCAGCACGTATGCTTTTAATTCGTAAACACTGCTGTTTTCATCGGGATGGGCCCATGAATTGCTGACGCGTTTGCCGGTTACCCACAATCCTAAATGATATTCTTCAGCATAAGCCGCAAGCACTTTTTCCGGGTTTTTCTTTTCTGCATTATAAAAATAGCAGTTACCGAATTCAAAGAATTTCAAATCGGCGTTCTTACGATTGGCATTGTGCTGGATACTTTCCAAACCACCGAATAACAAAGTTTGACGCATCACGTTCAAATCGTTACTCAATGGGTTCATCAAGTAAACCAAATTTTCGTTCTTGTATGTTTCCGACCCTTCGTAATAGGAAGCGGCGGTCAGTGAATTGTTCAGTATTTCATTGAAACCACAACCTACCAGTTGCTCTGAAATCAGATTTTGTAATTTCTGGGAGTAATCCACTTCACCTTTGGTGGTCAGGCTGGATTTCAAGGTAGTAGGAATCTCCACATTATTATATCCGTAGATACGGAGAATGTCTTCTACTACATCGCAATCACGTTGCACATCCACACGATAGGGGGGAACTTGTAAAGTCAAGCCTCCGGGTGTTTTGTTCACAATCTTCATTTCAAGACTGGTGACAATGCTCTTTATGGTTTCCACCGGTATGGTTTTTCCTATCAGTGAGTGGACTTTCTCATAATTCAGCTCTACTGTAAAATCGGCTATCGGGGCAGGGTAGTTGTCTTTAATTTCAGAAGAAATAGTACCTCCTGCCAGTTCTTGAACCAGTAAAGCCGCTTCTTTCAATGCATAAATAGTTCCGTTGGGGTCAATACCACGTTCAAAACGGAAAGAAGAGTCCGTACTCAATCCATGGCGACGGGCTGTTTTACGTACCCAAGTCGGGTTGAAATAAGCGCTTTCCAAAAATACATCTACTGTCTGCTCGGTTGTTCCCGAATCCAGACCACCGAATACGCCGGCAATGCACATCGGTTCTTCTGTGTTGCATATCATCAGGTCCTTGTCGGATAATTTGCGTTCCACTTCGTCCAAAGTAACGAATGTAGTACCTTCGGCAACAGTCTTCACTACAATCTTACCACCTTTAATCTTATCTGCATCAAAACAGTGCAGGGGCTGGCCGTATGCGTGAAGGATGTAGTTGGTGATATCCACGATATTATTGATAGGACGTACTCCGATCAGGCGTAATTTGTTTTGCAGCCATTCGGGACTCTCTTTTACAGTTACCCCTTTTATGGAAACTCCGGCATAACGCGGACATGCTTCTGTATTCTCTACTTCAATGGCGATGTCCATATCATGGTTATCCACTTTAAACGCTTCTACAGACGGACGTTTTAAAGTGGCTTGTTTGCCGTTTTGAATCAGGTAGGCATACAGATCTCGGGCCACGCCGTAATGTGAGCAGGCGTCCGCACGGTTCGGGGTGATATCCACTTCCAGTACGTATTCGCTTTTGATATTGAAATAATCTTTAGCGGGAGTACCCGGAACAGCATCCGCCGGCAGTACGATGATACCTTCGTGGCTGTTTCCGATACCGATTTCGTCTTCGGCACAGATCATACCCATAGATTCAACTCCGCGGAGCTTTGATTTCTTGATGGTAAAACATTCTTCGCCATCGTATAGTTTGGTGCCCAATGTGGCAACCACCACTTTCTGTCCGGCAGCTACGTTAGCAGCTCCACAGACAATCTGTACCGGTTCGCCTTGTCCCAAATTCACAGTAGTAACATGCATGTGGTCTGAATTGGGATGAGGTTCGCAAGTCAGCACTTCGCCGATGACAATACCTTCCAGACCACCTTTAATTGTTTGGACTTCTTCTACGCCTCCGGTTTCCAAACCGATGGAAGTCAGCGCTTCGGCCACTTCATCCGGTGTCAAATCGAAGTTGACGTATTCTTTCAGCCAATTATAAGAGATATTCATATATGATATTTTTTATGTATTTCAAAATGACCTGCAAATTTAGTAATTATTTTCTTTTATCCTGTTATTTATCCATCACAGATTACTCAGATTAACACAGATTTTTCTTTGAGGGAAATAATCCGTGTTAATTCTGTGAGGGATAAATAAATGTCAGAACGGTAAAGGTCCTTCAGGAATAGGGGTTCCGAACGGATTATTGTCGGCAGGTGCGGCATCAGGAGATGGGGGAGGTACATTGTTGCCGCCACCGTTCATTTTGGAACGGATAATACCCGGCGCCTCACCCGGCATAGGCACGATAACATCATCGTCCGGATTCTGGAAGCGGGCGAATTCGCCACGGAAACGCAGCAGTACATCACCTACGGCACCGTTACGGTGCTTGGCGATAATGATTTCTGCCATACCGTGCAAGTCGTTCCCTTTTTCATCCGAGTAGATTTTATAGTATTCCGGGCGGTGGATAAAGCATACCATATCGGCATCCTGCTCAATAGCTCCGGATTCACGGAGGTCACTGAGCTGGGGGCGTTTTCCGTCAATACCCTCACGACTTTCCACACCACGGTTCAGCTGGCTCAGTGCGATGATGGGGATGTTCAGTTCTTTGGCTAACCCCTTCAGTGAACGTGAAATGGTACTGACCTCTTCCTGACGGCTACCGAATGACATTCCGCTGGCATTCATTAACTGAAGGTAGTCAATGATAATGATTTTTACTCCATGCTCGCGTACAAGCCGTCGTGCTTTGGTGCGTAATTCAAAGACGGACAAGGATGGTGTGTCATCCACATACATCGGAGCATCGTATAATTCTTTTATTTTATAATCCAGTTGTCCCCATTCATACGGAGCCAACTGACCACTCTTGATTTTCTCACCCGGAATTTCGCACACGTTGACAATCATACGGTTGACTAACTGTACGTTGGACATTTCAAGAGAGAACAAAGCCACAGGGATTTTCGCATTTACCGCCATGTTCTTTGCCATGGAAAGCACAAAAGCCGTTTTACCCATAGCGGGACGGGCGGCAATAATCACCAGGTCGGAATTTTGCCAGCCCGAGGTCATTTTGTCCAATGCATGGAAACCGCTTTCCAGACCACTCAGCCCGTCCGTTCGTGCCGCCGCTTTTTGAAGCATCTCATACGCTTCCTGAATGACAGGGTTGATTTGCGTATAATCCTTCTTCATGTTCTGCTGCGAGATTTCGAACAGTTTTCCTTCCGCCTCCTGCATCAGGTCGTCCACGTCTTGGGTCTCGTCGAAAGCTTTTGTCTGGATGTTGCTGGTAAAGGTAATCAGTTCGCGTGCAAGAAACTTCTGCGCGATGATACGTGCGTGATATTCTATGTGTGCGGAAGAGGCTACCTTGCCGCTCAGTTGTGTTATATAAAAAGGACCGCCTGCATCTTCCAGTTCACCGGTGCTGCGTAATTGTTCGGCCACAGTCAAGATATCGACTGGTTGCTGGCGTAAAGCCAAAGAGGTAATAGCCGAATAAATAAGTTGGTGACGGCGTTCATAAAAAGATTCGGGACGAAGAATCTCACTTACTAATGAGTAAGCATCTTTTTCTATCATTAAGGCTCCCAATACAGCTTCCTCCAGCTCAGGTGCCTGGGGCTGTAAATGTCCGTATTCGTCAACAGGCTTTGCTTTCGAAGTTTTGGGAGTACGTGTCATTTTTCTCGTTTCTGCCATTGTCGTCTGTTTAAAGTAGGGCAAAGATAGAACTTTTTGCTGAGTTGGACACTCGTCCATTCCCAAAAATAATAAAAGAAATATGAACCTGAATCTACGGAGAAATGAACAATCTGGACAGTAAATGGTTTTTTTATATGGTAAAATGAAAAGTTTGTTCTATATTTGGCGCTCTGTCCGGATAAAAGATGGCGTGCATCTTTGTAGAACGGGCAACAATCTAACGAAACACACTAAAAATAACTATTTAAAGAACAGAATATGATTACATTTCCTAATGCAAAGATTAATTTGGGACTTAATATTGTAGAAAAGCGCCCGGATGGATACCACAATCTGGAAACCATATTTTATCCGATAAACCTGCAAGACGCTCTGGAAGTGACGCGGCGGGAAAACAATGACAAAGAATACACTTTACACATAAGCGGATCTCCTTTGGAGGGTGAACCCGAAGATAATCTGGTAGTAAAAGCCTATAAGTTATTAAAAAAAGACTATCCCGGACTGTTGCCGGTAGATATACACATGTACAAGCATATACCGGCGGGTGCCGGACTAGGTGGCGGATCATCAGATGCCGCTTGTATGATAAAGCTTCTGAATGATAAATTTTCATTGGGACTCAGTACGGAACGGATGGAGGAATATGCGGTAAAACTAGGGGCAGACTGTGCTTTTTTCATTCGGAACAAACCTGTTTTCGCTACCGGAATAGGGAATCTGTTCGAGCCTGTGGAATTGTCATTAAAGGGATACCACATAATTTTGATTAAACCTGATATCTTTGTGTCCACCCGGGATGCGTTTGCCGAAATAAAGCCTGTGCGTCCGGCTGTTTCTTTGAAAGAAATTGTAAAGCAACCTATGGAAACATGGAAACACAGTATGAAGAATGATTTTGAAGATAGTGTCTTCAAAAAGTTCCCTGAGATTGCTGCTATAAAAGATGAATTGTATGATTTGGGGGCAGTGTATGCTGCCATGAGTGGCTCTGGGTCTTCCGTCTATGGTATTTTCGAAGCACCAATAGAGAATGTGGAAGATAAATTCTGTGGATGTTTTTGCAGACAGAGAGCGTTGGAATAGTGTGGCAGATCAGTGGTTAGTGATTAGTGGACTGCGCTGTCATGCCGCAGGTATTAACCACTAATCACTATAGTCTATCTTTTACATAGTGCCTTGAAATCACAATAGGTACATTTTTCTATGATTTCTGTTTGGGCAAATGATTTTTCCGGATTAAATATTTCTTCTAATAATCCTTGAAGTCGTTCACGGTATTCTTTTTCATATTTACTGAAATCTTCCACAGCCTCTTTGGGCTTTCGTGACTCGCCCATTTGTATAACGGGAGAATAGGTTTCTGTAGCGGCCCGATGAATATAGAGAAGGGCCGGAGCTATCTTCATCGTTGGTTGCTTGCGGCACATGATGGCGGCATACAGGAACGTCTGGAATACATAGTTGGAACGTTTCTTGTCCGGAATAAACAGAGATTCCACATGGGGTGGGGTGTCTGCATCACCGCCTGTCTTGTAGTCCACAATACGGAGTGTGCCATCCTTGCTGTCCATACGGTCAATAATTCCCCCGATACGTGATTTTATGACTCCTTTGGGTGTTTGTATGTCGATGGGTTCATCCACTTCCATTTCCGATGCAATAAAAGTGAAGGGAGCGTAACGTAAATCATTTTGTAAAAGTTGTTTTAAATATCTTGCAATAACGGCAGAGTTGATAAGTTGTATGCCGTTATATTCCGGTTTCTCGTTTTGCGGAACATTAAAGAATAATTTCTTGAATGCTGTATCCACATAATCTTGCAGCTTCACTTCATTGCGTAGCAACGTTTCCAATGCTTCCTTATTAATGACTTTGCCATGAGTGGTCAGGTCTTTATAAATATGTTCGGCTGCATAATGGAAAATACTTCCGAATGTGGCAGAATCTATTTCTGCACTCACTTCATCGGGGGCGGAGAGGCCGGCTACATACCTATAATAAAATTTTAAAGGACAATCCAGGTAATAATTCAAGGCTGATGGAGAAAATTTTGCTTTGGGATTGGCACGGACATCAAACAGGCTTTGCATCCGGCGCATGACATCCGGGGTCTTTTCTACAGTGATAGGCGAGGTGCCTTGGGGGGACTGTCCGGCCTCCAGAAACTGACGTGTGATGGGGTGAGGCCATTCAATCAGGAATTGCAGCATGAAACGGCTCCATTCGCCGCGGTTCAGTCCGTCCGAACTGGTATTGTACATCAAGGTAATCCTTTCTGCCCGTTGCAGCAGACGATAGAAATAGTATGCATATACGGCAATCTTATGCTCTATAGTAGTCATTCCGAAAGCTTTGCGCAGGTTGTAAGGAATAAAGGAAGAGTCTCCTCCCGATTTGGGAAGCTGCCCTTCGTTGACCGATAGTAATACCAAGTGGCGGAAATCCAGGTTACGTGTTTCCAATACCCCCATGACCTGCATACCAATGGCCGGTTCGCCATGGAATGGAATATTGGTCGCTGACAAGACCTTGACCAGCAATCGCCGGAATGTTTCGCTCTGTACGGTTAATTCATCTTCTTCTATCAGTGTGCGGAACCGGTTGATGGTGGTATAGGCTTTGAAAAGCGACTCCCGGTAAAGTTGGTTGAATGCATCTGTGTCCTCGGTACCGGAAGTGTTTGCCTGGTAAATGCTTGCCACTTGCTGCAAAGTTTCGGACAGGCGTATGCACAGATTCAGGTTTCCGGAAAGCGGAGTGAAAAGCCGGGTCAGGAATTCATCTTTGCCCAATTCGCCGGGTAACGGATAGAAACGGTTGTTTCGGGTCAGTTCTTTCTCCAACAATTCGGCTTGACCGGTGAGTTGGCGGGTATAGGGGTGTTTTAACAGTGTAACAACTGATTGAAACGTGTAGCGGCCGCTTTTGAAATTAAATCCGTGGGTATGCAACTCCAGTAAGGCGATGAGGAAACTATATACAGGAGTTTGCGATAACGGAAATCCCATGGTGATATTGACATGTTTTACTTCTGCCGGCAATGAATGGAGGACCGGTTGAAGCAATGCTTCGTTACACAATACGACTGCGGTTTCCTTTTCCGGTGTAGTCAGATTGTTTCGTATCCATTGAGGCAGGTAACGGGCTTGTGCATTTTCAGTGGAAGATGCGATGTAGTGTACCTCTTTAGGTTTCGAGAGATTTTTGAATAACTCACCGGACAAAGGAGAAGGAAAGTCGCGTAAGTTCCGGCGGATAAACTCTCCGGCTTCATGGGTGACGGCTTGTCTGTTTTCCTTCATATAAAATTCGTCGTAATCCCAATAAAAAACAGCTTTCCCGACATCTTTCAATTGGGTGAACAACGTATGTTCTACTTTGTTCAGTACATTAAATCCTACAAAAACATATTTCTCGTATGGAAGTTTGTCCACATCCAGATGCTCTATGACGTGGCGGTACATCATTCCTTCGTAGGCAATGTTTTGAGAAGCTAAGGATTCACGGAACCCTTTGTAGATGTTTCCCAATACGTCCCATAAAGAGATAAACCGTTCTTTCAGCGCTGTTCTCCGTTCGATGGAGAAGTTCTGGAAGAACTGCCGGATAGCTTCTTCCTGCTCATCGTCAATGAAGGTGTAGTCGTCCATTATGTTGCGCAGATCCTGTAAATTGGAAAACAGTTTGTCGGTATCCACTTTATTTTTGTCGGCATCGTCAAAATCACTGATCAGCATTTCTCCCCAAAAATAGAAATCATCCAGTGTTTCCGTACTTTGAGTTTCCCGTCGGAATATCTTATAAAGTTCGCATACCAGTTTTACCGGATCACCCACTTCCCATGGAGAAAGGCTACGGAACAATTCGCTGATGCTGACGTATGCGGGCGACCAAATAGGTGAATCCGACTCTTGGGCGAGATACTCATTAAAGAAAAGTCCGGCACGTTTGTTAGGAAAAACCACGGCTGTATGTGCCAGGTTTCCTTCCGTATGTTTATATAAATCGGCTGCTACCAGTTTCAAAAAGCTTTCCATTATTCTATTTCCTCCAGTTCGTTGTTAAATACATACCATAAATAGCCACGGATATGCTCATATCCCATATCCGATAATAAATCCATATATTCTTTCACCTGCTTGTTGTAAGCTTTCCGCTTTTTACCGAATTTAAAGTCCACCACAATCACCTCTCCGTCTTTCATCATCACGCGGTCCGGACGGCGGGTTTGCAGCACTCCTTTTTCCCGATAAATAATGGCACACTCATTGTATAGTTCCCAGCGGCCCGAATACCATTCTTTGACCAGCGGATGCCTCAAAGCCCATTCGGTGAGTTTTCGTATTTGTTCCTCTTGTTGTGCCGACTCTATGATTCCTTCGAAACGCAGGCGTTCTATGGCGGGAGGCACATCGTCCGTGGTACGGATTACGGAGAATAGATTATGCAACAACTGTCCTTGCCGGATGTATTTGTCTTCCGTTTCCTCTTCTCCCCGGATAAATTCGGCAGAACGGTTGGACTGTTTGAATTCGATGTTGGTTTCCAGCGTTTCCAGATGGATAGGCAAACGTCGGGCTACAGTCAGCAGCTTGTTGCCGGACACTTGTTTTTCCTCTTCGTGAGATGAGAGATAGAGCGTTCCCAGTTCGTATATTTCTTCTCCGGTGGCATAGCTCTTTCCGGTCATGTCGGATAAGGCATTTCCTAACAATTCGGATACCGTTCCTTTCTGTTCCGCCTTTCCATATATAATCAAGTTCTTTTTGGCACGGGTAAATGCCACATAAAGCAGGTTCAGATTATCCACCCATAATTGCAAGCGTTCATTCAGGAACTCTTCCCGATAAATGGATTGCTGCATGGCTGTGGAATAGTTGATGGGAACAATGTCAAGATCGCTAAACGGAGCTTGCCGGGGAGCACACCATACCAGATGGTTGTAAGTCTCATTCTCCATTTTCCAGTCGCAGAAGGGTAGCAGTACGGTATGGTATTCCAATCCTTTGGACTTGTGGATGGAGAGAATGCGAATTCCTTCCACCTCGCCGGAAGGGATGGTTTTGCTGCCTAGTTTTTCTTCCCAGTAGGTGATAAAAGCGGATAATTCGGAAGAATTGCTTTGCA